>MDTG01361566.1_pt1 | contig 24375 bp, 21 predicted proteins | sample 811421 | NCBI WGS metagenome assembly MDTG01 (sample SAMN05326645, study PRJNA326480) | marine metagenome | isolation source: seawater | place: Pacific Ocean: South East | collected 2011
GTCGCCGACTGCGGTTGTCACGACAAACGCATGGACAAGATCTGGTGGAACGAACTCTGGATGGGCTGGCCGGTGGGTGAACACTACGCAGAGCAGTCCAACGTCACCAACGCTCATCGACTGCAAGGCGAACTGCTGCTCATTCTCGGTGGGATGGACCGCAACGTGGATCCCGCATCGACCCTGCAGGTGGTCGAAGCACTGGTGCAGGCCGACAAGGATTTCGAATTCATTCTGATTCCATCAGGCGGTCACGGCGCGGGTGGTTCGCCCTACGGCTGGCGCAGGTCGCTCGACTTTCTCGAGCGACATCTCGTCGGACACTGATGGATCGGATCACCTGAACCACACATCCTCCGGATGACAGTCAGAGGTAGTCCGGATGCTCATGCACCGAACCACCTCTGACTGTCGTGAATACCAATCTGGATCTTGTTCTTCGCTCAGAACACGAACTTGAACATCGCGCCAAAGGAGAAATTCTGGAATGATTCCGTGGTGAGCTCACCGAAGTCGGTCGAGGCGCTCGCGCCATAGCGACTGTAAAATCCGATGGAAGTGTCATCGGAAACATTCCATGCCATGTCCCAGCCGAGCTGGAAGCGAAAACTCGTCGAACTCTCCGAAGCATCGTTTATTTTCAAAGAGCTGTGCTGGAATCCAACGCCACCGTAGAGGCCGATCGTGAAGATCTCGGTGACATTGAAGTCGTAACGAATCTTCGCCATGACGGGAATCTGCGTCAGGTAGGAATTTCCATCCACAAAGAACCCAGATCCATAGTTGATGTAGTTGTTCTGAACACCGACCTCCAGCTCAAAGGCGAGATTCTCTGTCACTGAATACCCAAGAGCGAGGTTCACATCGACACCTGGGAGCCAGGTGATGGAGGCTCCGCTGAGACCCACACCGCTGATGTTCGTGTAGGGCATGATGTTGACACCGGCCCCTAAACGGAGATAGAAGTCCGATGACTCAGATTCATCCGTGTTCACACCCGCATCATCCTGAGGACCAAGTCCGATCAAGACACTCGCGTATCCGGGATCAAATCCGGAGAACATGTCCCCGGGCTCATTCGCCTGAGCAGTCGCAACACACAACAGAGATCCGACAATGCCACATAGAAGTCGCTTACGCATGAACATCCTCCATCTTCATATTTTTCGAGGTGACGCCTGAAACAGTCAGGGATCGACCTGATACTACCAGACGAAGAACACCGGACTGGGATTCGGATTAAATCTGGGCCTGGGCCCTGAAATACTTTATTTCCAGAATAAAAAATGCTTCCTGCCTGGATTGAATCCACGCTCGAAACCAGTTCACATGACCCAATCCCCTTTCATCAAAGGCCGCCACTGCAGGACGTTCGGATACCTCCTTCGAGAACTCATGGAACACACCTGCCCCGAATGTGGTCGTGCATTCGATCCCGATGACCTGGCGACGACCCTGAGACATCCGAACTGGAATCCATGGAAGACTCTTGGTTTGGTGCACACCGGGTTCGCAATCCTGGTCGGTCTGGTCGCGTCGGCGGCGTTGACGATGTCGGCTCTTGCATTCGATCCGCTGATCTACAAACTGCTCACGTTCGCAATGAGCCTGGTCATGGTGCCACTCGTGATCATGACGCTGATCCCGAGAGTGGAAACCCGCTTTGGAACGAGGTTCATAGGACTGACGAGCGTGGCCCTCCTGCTCTCGGTCGCTCTCACCGACTGGCCGCTCAGAGTGTCCTTCGAGTTTCACCGTCACGCGTTGGAAGTCCACGCCGGGAAGTTCCTTGCCGGGGAAACGGTGACCACTCCGAAGTCCTTCGGACTCTTCACCGTCATGAAGGTCAAGTACCATCAGGGCAACGTGGGATACCAGCTCACTGGCGGTGGCGGAGGTGGCACGTTTCTGGTCCTGAAGGATCCCTCGAACGAGTTCGTCTGGATCAACACCAACTGGGAATGGCCGCTCGGAGGCGACTGGTTTCACGTGTATCAGGACTGAGGACGAACAGGCTCGGATCGACTCACTCGGCACCGAGCTCCCAGGCATCCCAGCGAACCAACTTGCTGCCCACCGAAAAGGTCGCCGGGCGATCCACGATCGCAGGAGCTTCCGGAGGACGCTTGAGAAGAACTCGCCCGGGCGAGGCTGCGAATGCTGCAGCGAGGAGTCCTTCGGGATCATCGCCCCCACCATCGGCATGGAGCATCCGAAGGGCCTGCATGCCTTTCGGAGGAAGCGCGCTGGTCTTTCGGCGTGGCGGATACATGGGATCAAGCACGATCGCAGCAGGTCTCTGAAATCCAGAAGGCAAGGCACCGAGGCTTCGAATCGAATCACCCTCCAGAAGCGAGATCCTCGCCTGGAGCTCGGGATCCCGGATCCGATCGTGAGCCTGACGCAGCAATTTGAACAATCTGGGCTCACGTTCGATGGCCAGGACATGCCAGCCCAAGGCTGCCAGCACCGCGGTGTCTCCGCCCAGCCCCGCTGTCGCGTCGACAACCGCCCCGGTACAGCCTCGCAGAAGTTTCGAGAAGGGATGCCCACGCGTGGAAAGGCCCTCGAATGAGGCACGAACGCCCTGACCCGGTCGGTCCTCGGGCCTGCGAAGTTCCAGCCCATGAGGGCCCTCTTCGAGCGTGATGTGAGATGAGGGGTCAGACACGGGATGAAGCGTAGCGAACCGACGACAAGTCCGTACCATGGGTGACCGGAGATACCCCTCAGATGACAGAATCAAGCAAGACACGAACCGCTCCCGTCTATGGCAACGTCCTGGAGATGATCGGCAACACCCCGATGCTCGAGCTGACGAAGCTGGATACCGGCCCCTGCCGGCTCTTTGTGAAGATGGAATCGATGAATCCGGGCAATTCGATCAAGGATCGAATCGCGATGTCGATGATCGAGGCCGCGGAGTCACGAGGCGAACTGAAGCCGGGCGGACTGATCATCGAGGCGACCGCAGGCAACACCGGACTTGCGCTTGCGCTGGTGGGAAGCCAGAAGGGCTACACGGTGATGGTCGTCGTGCCGGACAAGATGTCCGATGAGAAGATTTCCCATCTTCGAGCCATGGGCGCGGAAGTCATGCTCAGCCGTTCGGATGTCACGCGTGAGCACCCCGACTACTACCAGAACGTCGCGGCCCGAATCGCCAAGGAACGTCCGGGTGCGTACTACATCAACCAGTTCGCGAACGATGCCAACGCCGCGGCACACTACGACACCACCGGCCCTGAGATCTGGGAACAGATGGATGGACGCATCGACGCCTTCGTCGCCGGCGTCGGTTCGGGCGGAACGGTCACGGGTGTCGGACGCTTTCTGAAGGAAAAGGATCCTTCGGTGCAGATGGTTCTGGCGGATCCGAACGGTTCGATTCTCGAACCACTCGTCAACGAAGGCAAGGAGGTCGAAGCGGGATCCTGGCTGGTCGAGGGTATCGGCGAGGACTTCGTGCCCGACGTGCTCGATCTCGAACTGGTCGACACCGCCTACGCCATCCACGACCGGGATGCCATGATGACCGCCCGTGAACTTCTTCAGAAGGAAGGTGTTCTCGCCGGCTCCAGCGTGGGCACGCTGCTCAACGCCGCACTTCGCTACTGCCGTGAACAGACGGAACCCAGGCGGGTCGTCACTCTGATCTGCGACAACGGTGCGAAGTACCTGTCGAAGATGTTCAACGACCATTGGATGATCGACCAGGGCTTCATCGACCGCCCGAAGCACGACAACATCAGAGATCTGATCTCCCGAAGGCATCTCGACGGCGAGGACTACACGCTCGCACGCCACGAACCTCTGGCGCAGGCAGTGCGACGAATGCGCATGTATGACGTCAGCCAGATGGCGGTGCTCGACGAAAGCGGCACCGTCGAAGGCCTTCTCGATGAATCCGACGTCCTGCTCGCCATGACCAGACACCAGGCTGCGGCCACCACGCCGGTCTCCGATCACATGACCACCAGGCTCGAGACCATCGCCCCCGATGGTTCGATCGAGGACGTGCTCGCGATTCTGGAGAACGACAAGGTGGCGATCGTCGCGGATGACGAACATTTCTACGGCCTGATCACCCGGATCGATGTGATAAATTTCCTGCGCAAGCAGCTTCCCTGAACACGGAAACGAACGAACGATGAACAAAGACGCGCACATCCTCACGCGATGCATCCACGGCGGCCAGCAGAACTGCGAAGTGACCGGAGCGGTCATGCCTCCGATCTACACCTCGAGCACCTATGCCCAGGAATCTCCCGGCGTGCACAAGGGATACGAGTACTCACGAAGTCACAATCTCACTCGATACAGCTTCGAACGTGCGATCGCCAATCTCGAAAGCACCGGGATCACCGAGGAACAGGACGTCTCCCACGGCGGCTTCGCCTTCTCGACCGGCATGGCGGCGACCGCCACCTGCCTCGAGCTGCTCTCGAGCGGGGACACCATCCTCGCCATGGACGACATGTACGGCGGCACCTACCGACTGATGTCACTGGTTCGCGAAAGAAGCCAGGGCCTCAAGCCGGTCTATGTGGACATGACCGATTTCGCCGCGGTGGAACGTGCGTTCGCAGAACACAAGCCCAAGATGGTCTGGGTTGAGTCCCCCACCAACCCGACCCTTAAAGTCTCCGATCTGGCCAAGATCGCGAAGATCGCCGATGATCACGGTGCGATCGCGGTTGCAGACAACACCTTCTGCTCCCCGATCCTCCAAAGACCCCTGGAACTTGGCATGCACGTCGTCATGCATTCGGCCACCAAGTACCTCGGTGGCCACAGCGACGTGGTCGGTGGCGTCCTGGTGACCAGAGTTCCCGAGCTCGCCGAACGCCTTCGCTACCTGCAGAATTCGATCGGTTCGGTCATGGGCCCATTCGACGCGTATCTGTGCCTTCGCGGCATCAAGACGCTCGGGCTGAGAATGGAACGGCACTGCCACAGCGGAATGGCCATCGCGAAGATGCTTGAAGCCCATGACAAGGTCGAACGCGTCGTCTATCCCGGCCTCGAGAGCCATCCCCAGCATGCCGTCGCGGCGAAACAGATGGGCCTCGCGTCAGGACCTGGTTTCGGTGGAATGATCACGATCTTTCTCAAGGGCGGACTCGACGAGTCACGTCGTTTTCTCGAGAACGTCTCGTTGTTCGCACTTGCCGAAAGCCTCGGTGGCGTAGAAAGCCTGATCGAACACCCCGCGATCATGACCCATGCCACGGTTCCTCCCGAGGCACGTGAAAAGCTTGGAATCAGTGACTCGCTGGTCAGACTTTCAGTTGGCATCGAAGACCTCGACGACTTGATCGCCGACATTCATGTGGGCCTCGACGCGATCTGACACGAACACCACCCGAAGGAAGACTCATGAACGACACGCAGAAGAAGACCGGAACATGCGCTCCGAGAATCGTCGGCATTCTCGGCCTGCTGACGGCTGTCATAGGATCATTGGTTCTGGTGCTGGTGGCACTCGGATTCATCGAGCAGCTTCCGGGATGCGGCCCGAACAGCGGCTGTGACAAGGTCACCTCCGGAGCGTGGGGTCGGATTCCGTTGATCGAGTGGCCGGTCTCCTTCGTGGGCTTCGCGTATTTTTCAGGACTGCTGGTCGCCTGGGTGCTGGCGGCCCCCGGACGGGGCATTCGTAATCTGATGCGCCTGGGCATGCTCGCTTCGATCATGTTCATCGTGGTGATGATCACCGAGGGAGCCTTCTGCCGGTGGTGTGCCACCGCGCACGCCGGGAATCTGATCGCCTGGATCTGCTGCGAACTGATCGCCAGAAAACAACCGGCTGAGGGACCTCGAGTCATCTCGAAGCGCGTCACCTACGGCAGTGCATCGGTCTTCATGGGACTGACCATCATTCTCGCGATCATCCTCCCACTGCGAAGCGGCATGATCGATTCACGCAACGCCGCCGAACTCGCGATGAATCAAGCCGAGATCATGCAGGGAAACTCGGATGAATCGACGCTTCGCCGTCTGGATTCCAGAAACGTGATCGGACCGAAGGATGCCAAAGTCAAGGTCGTGATGTTCACCGACTACCAATGCCCCGACTGCAAGCGTTTCGAGGCGCAGGCTGAAAACATCCTTCGCCAGCGTGACGACGTCTCATTCGCCATCAAGCACTACCCCTTCTGCCCGGACTGCAATCCGAATCTCAAGTCGAACCGACACCCCAACGCTTGCTGGGCCGCACGTGCGGCGGAAGCGGCTCGGATCCTTCAGGGCGAAGCAGGCCTCGAACGGATGCACAACTGGCTGTTCAAGAACTCGGGCTCGTTCACTCAGGCATCATTCTCGAATTCGCTGAGAGAACTCGGCTTCGATCCCACGACCTTCATCAAGGCCATGAACTCCCCCCAGACTCTGGCGGACGTCAAGGCCGATGCCGTCGACGGCTTCGAGCTGGGCATCTACTTCACACCGATGATCTTCATCAACGGAGTGGAGTACAAGTGGTATCTCGGCGGGGGCGACTCGATGGCGAAGACCATCGACATGGCCGCCCGAAGCGGCAGCAACGAACAGGTCGCGCCTCCGAGTCGACTTGAACGACTCTTCCTCGACTGGAAGAACGGCCGCTCGAAGAGGTTTCGTGGAGTGGTCGACTCGTCCTGGTACGGAGAGGGTCCGATCGAGGTGGTGATCTACGGCGACTACCAGCACGTCACCACGCTGACCGCCGAGGCACTGATCAGAGACTTGATGGAAGAAGGCCAGCCGCTCAAACTCACGTTCCGCCACACCCCGTTCGAACCGAAGGGTGATCTCTGGAACTACGACGTCTCGGTCAACATGGCCAAGGCGGTGGAGGCGAGCAGGATTCTGGGAGGCGACGAGGCACGCTGGAAGGCGCACGACTGGGCGATCCGGGCGAGCGGCAACATGTCCGCAATGACCATCGCCACCAGAATCGCTCAGGAAACCGGCCTTGATGCCGGCGCGGTGCGATCCATGATGGATTCGGAAGAGGTCCAGAAACGGCTCGCCAGCGATGACCAGGACAAGAAGCGCACCTGGAAGTCGACCTACCCTGCGGTCGTGATAGACAACCGACACGTGATGCGGTGGACCGGCACCGGGATCGATTCAAAGGCGCTTCTCCTGAAAATCATCGAAGACGCGCAAGCCTCCAGGGCCCGCAGAAACCCCGGAAGCACCGGAAGCGACTGAATGTCTTCCATCACGAGCTCTCATGATCGTACACCGGAGATACGAGCGTTCATCACACGCTTCATCGAGAGTGACGCAGGCTTGGGAGCCTCTCCGAAGGATCTGGTGATCGATGCATTCGGTGATGGTGAATCCGCACGGCTGGCGGATGACCTGCTGGAGCTCGTGCTGGCCGGCACGAAGACCGCGACCTGCATGTCCGCATGGGCATGGGAGAAGGAATTCGAAACACCCCTGACCCCGGGAATGCTCAGCGTCATCCTCGACGGATCAGGGCACCCACGATGTGTCGTCGAGACCATCTCAGTGCAACGAATGCCCTACCGGGAGGTCACCGCGGACTTCGCCCGAGCGGAAGGCGAGCACACCCAACCCGATCTCGACGACGACTCCGTTCTGGACCAGTGGCGGGAGGCGCATTGGGCGTTCTTCGCGAAGACGCTCCCCCCCATCGGACGCGCACCTTCTCAAGACATGCCGGTTCTCTGCGAACGCTTCGAGGTCGTCTATTCGGAAACAAGGCATGCGTCATTCGACGCGGGAATGTAAGCGGATTCTGGATCTGGCCTGATGTCGGTGAATGAAAGAGACGGTCGACACGGCCGCCTATCGGCCATGAGAAAGCCACCGGGAGACCGTGGAATCCAGTTCATGAGACGAGACGTTTTTCACCCACCACATGCTTGCATTCACTCCACCCGAGTATTGAATCGTAAGAAAGAAGTGGGTCCCGAAAAGACTCTTCTTGGTCAAACGCGTGACCGCCGAGAGAGATTTCTTTTTGACCCACGTGACTTCGTCTTCCACGGAAAAGACCCAGAAGACGTAGCTTTTCGTGGTGATGCTGATCTCGTCTTCGAACTCACTGAGAAGCCCTTTGGAACGAATTCCCAGAATGAGGTTCAATATCTTGTAGAGAAAGATCAGAACTCGGATGATTGCACTGGATGAATAGGGATACAACTCCACCTGCGATGCCCAAAGCACTTCTGAAGAGGATGCCAGCGAAGGCTGACTCGAATTCACAGGGCCCGAATCAGAAGCATCGGGCTGAGATTCGCCAGAACTGGATGGATTTTGAGCAGGTGTGTCTTGCTCAAGAGCCACTTCCGAAATCCCGTGAATCTCCAGATGCGGGTACTTCTCGGAAAGCTTCTCGTACAAGGACTGAGAGGAAGGTGCAGGAAAGACACCCGTCTTCTTCGCTTGACCGCCAGCCTCGGAATAATCCACTTTGTATTTTTTCATTTGATCCCCACAATCACACAATGATGAAACATCAGAGAGAAAGACCGGATCAATCCTACGAAAAAAAGATCAGACCGAACAACACCGACCAGAACAGACGAGAGCCATGAACACCAAAAGAAAGAACGCTGATGACACATCATCAGCGTTCTCATTCATGATCGTACCTAATGGCCTTTTTCTGGAAATCGAACAGAAGGCCGTGTCGTGCCACTGGTTCCGCCTGGCTCTGCATGCATGACCCGCTGTCAAGCAACCGGTCATTGCCCTGGGATGGCAGAAATACTCAACCGAAGGCGAGGCGAGCTGCTCGTCGAGTGGACCAGCGAGCTGTTTTCCAGGCGACAAGAGCGCATACGCCGCAAGCTGCACCAAGAAGCAGACCTGTGAGGGGCATACTGAATCCGGCCAATGAGACGGAAGCACACTCAGTGCAGACGGATGCAATGTCGTTTCCAAGGGCGGTGGATGAGGCACAGTTCGGGCAGCAGGTGTTCATGGGATCTCCAAGGGTCTTTATTGACAAGTGAGTGACGATAGTAGCAGATCCCTAAGACCATGTCATCACGGAGATCCGGCCGGAGCCCGCAGGGGAAAAAGGCTCTTCCCGTGCCTTGGGGACCCTTTTTGAGGGGAGCCTGGAACAGCCTCATCTGGATTCGGATTCAAGCCTTCGGGCGGTCTGCGCGTCGACCCACCGACCGAAGCGACGGTACGGCTTCGATGCATCCACTTTTCCGAACAGCCTGTCCATGCGCCGAAGATCTACGACCATCAAGGGCCGGGAGTCGTCGACGAGAAGAGATGAAGACCAGGGCAGCTCATCGGGAGAGAGCGCGAGCATTTCGACCGCGATCTGTTCCTCGAGACGACGGCCGGAGATCCGCGGACGACGACCATCGAGATACAGCTCGATTTCTCGCTCGATCCGCTCGCGTCCACCCTCCATCATCGAGGACATCGTTTCGAGAACAGCACGCGCATCTGCGCGCGAAAGATAATTTCGCGCACGTGCTCCTTCACCGGTTCGGTAGGCACCGAGCATCAGGCAGAATCCAAGACGGCCCTCGCGGGAATGCTGGAGAATCTCATCGGTGCGTCTCTCCCCCGCTCCCGCGCCGGAAAGCAGAAAGGCCGCGAGCTGCAATCTTCTTCTCATGAACTCGTCTTCCGCGAGATCCGCCAGGGCAAGCGCGGCGCTTCGACCGAAATTGGTCCGATCCAGCAGGCCCGCAAGGGCGAAGAGATGCCCGGCAAGACGCAGCTCCTCCTGCGTGCGTGCGGAATCCGCGAGTTCCTCGGCCAGTTCGAAATAGCCGACGGGCCGAGAAGGATCGAGTTCACTCAGGCGAGCTTCACGGTCAGCGTCCTGGCCGCAGGCGAGCCCCGAACATCGACCGGAGAGGGCAAGCAGGCCGGCGAGAAGCAACAGTACAACGGACTGACGGGTGATCATCCTGAGACTCCCTCATCGGGTTCGAGGCGATCGATCAAGAGGCGAGCGATCTCACGTTGAAGCATGAGAATCTGATCGAGAACGTTGGTAGCCGAGGCCATTGCGGCGGTGACATCCGAATGTCTTTCGATCAGACGGGCGCGGAGATCCGGTCGGAGAAGTGCTGTCTCGAAACACATCAGATCCATCAAGCAGAACAGCTGGGCGACGGTTCTCTGTGGTTCGCGAACGGCCTGTTCGGAGCGCACGGCACGCCTTCGAGTCAGTTCGAGAAGCGTGGCTGGCACTGGGTCCCGAGCCGCTCTACCCTCGAGGCGCCTTGACGTGGTGTCGACCAGATCGGAGAGGAGAGCCGATGCAGTCCCGCGGGGATTGATCGACGCGGAACCTCGGATCCGGGCGCGTGCCTCCAGGGTGCGCGCGTACTCCGCGGCAAGGCGGTCGATATCGTGCATGGTGGTCTCGAGGAGCTTGAAGGCATGGGAGGCGAGTTGCCGTCGGGCTTCGAGCGTCCAGTTCACATCACCGACGGCGGGAAGCGGACGTCCACTCAATCCCTGAATGAACTCCGATGACGCCCGCTCGCGGCGCGGGCGCTCGAAACCGTTGAGCAGTGCCAGTGCGACATTGGGACCTTCCGAAAAATACTCGGTGGTGATCGCCTGAGCCAGGCGTCGGATGTCGGGGGTCGGCCCCTGAAAGACGACCTGGGCGAGCATTGCAGCATCCTCGACGCCGAGATCACCGCCTCCAAAGCCTTCGAGCTCCCGAAGAGCCTCGAGTCGCTCGGTGGAATCACGTCGGGATCGATCCCAGAGTGCGGCCCACCCACCATCACGAGATGCGCTGCGTCCAGGTTCACCGAAGAGCTGCTCCGACCGACGGGTCACCCGACAACCCTCGGCACTCAGGGTCTCGACCTCTCGCAGGGAATCAAGGGCATCGACTCTGCGATCGAGTTCATACGCCTCGAGTGTGAGAATCAGAAGCGAGAACATGCGGATCTCATGCAAACGGTCGACATCGTCGGATGGCGGCTCCATGTCATCCAGCAAGCGAAGCGCGTGTTCGAGTCGCTCGAATTCGATGCCCGGCACCAGAACACCACGAGGTCGATCCCCCACAGAGAAACGGGGCCAGAGAGAAGCGATGCGAGCAGCGGCATTCGAACGTCGATCGATGTTCGCATCAGGAGCCACGATCAACTCCTCGGTCCACCATGAGACCTCACCGAGACGATCCACAAGGCTCCCAAGCATCCAGAGGTTGGGAGACGAGATTTCCTCATCTTGGAACCAGTCCATCAGATTCAGACGGACCAGAACAGGATCGAACGCACGAGGGGAGAAATCGATCTCTCCCAGAAGGCGAGCGAGCATGTCGACCACCGGACTTCCAGGCTCGATGACAACACGTTCACGAAGAACCTCCCCCACTGCATCGAGGATGGCGACCTCGAACAAGGCACCGTTTCGCAGCGCATTCTGGGCGAGAAGCCAGAATTCGATCTGATCCGCAGCCCCTTGACGGTCACGTTCCAGCCGGGAGATGAGAGTGGGAACCATCACATCGAGGGCCAAGCCCGCCGAACGGGCGAAGAGGTCCTCCTGAAGTCGATTCGATGAGCGACGTGGGCTCGCGTCCTTTCGCAAAGCCCGGGCGTCGGCACGCAGGGACTCGGACATGTCCGCCCCTCCGGCGATCATGGCGAGAAGACCCGATGACCAGGCGATCCGCCAGGGAGCTTCCGTGGCGGAAGGATCAAGTACGCCGAGGGCATCGACTTCGGCCAGAAGCCTGCGCGCACGTTCGACGCCACTCGATGCTGAAATCGGTCGAAGCGAGGCCTTGATCACCTTCATTCGAAGCCTGGGGTCGAGCAAAGGCCAGCTGGAACCGGCATCAAGGACGAGCGACCCGTAGGTTCTGATCAGTGCTTCATCCGATCCTTGATCGGGGAGGCTCGCCTTGCGAGCAACCACTCCGAGTTCCTCGATCCAATCCAGAGCCTGAAGCGAGACCTCGGCTGAAGAGCGTCCGATCGATCCGACGAGGGAGGGACGCGTGGTCCAGATCGCGGGTTCGACCATGGGTTGGTCGGAAGTGGTTCCGATGGCCGGAGCAAGAGTCTCCTCGAGACCGATGGCGCGCAGCTCCTCGTCGAGCACCTCCTGTTTCACACGTTCCTCCTCCATTCGAGTGACGATGGGAGACGGCACGTTCAGTGCCAGTGTGAAGAGTGCGATCAGGACGATCGAACAGACACCGCAGGTGATGAGAATCCGGATTCTCGAACCGGGAGTCTCTCCACTGAATTCACGTGAAAGTCTCATCGAGACATGGTCCATCGCGGCCGTCATCATGGGAGAGGCTCCCTCGCCCCCCATGAGCCTGCGCGCGGAATCCTGCATGTCGGAAACACGTCGAGCCGAGGCCGCGTTCGCGACGAAGGACCCAGAGGGCAGTGCGAGATCTCCATCCCGAAGGACCTGGGAAAGTCCGGTCATGATGCGCGTCATCGCCTTCGGGTGGACGCTGTGCAGTGCGGCCAGCCCAGTGATTCGCCCCCTGCTTGCTGCGTTCCAACCACCGGATGCGACCAGGATCGAGAGAATCATGCGGTCGAAAGGCGTGATGCCGATTCCGGTCGAGCGAACGGTGGGTGTGGAGACGTCATCCGGACGAGAATGCTTCGAGACATCATCGAAACCACCGAGGGCATGAAGTCTGGATGAGACCTGATTCAGACGTTTGCGCAGCTCCTGAGCGGACGCGCTCATGCGTGCAGGATGCCGATCGAGTGACTCGAGACGGCGCTCGAGTGCTTGAGTGATTCCCGCCGCCGTCACGGCGTCCTCCGAATCGATCCCGAGGAGTGCGAGATCGTCGACTTGGCCCGCAAGGCCGAAGAATCTCATTTCAGGAGTGCGCGGTTTCATTGCAACTCCCCACCAATGGATTCGTGCAAGGCACGAAGTCGGACGCCCCAGTCACCCGGACCGTAGTCGGGATAGAGAACCACGTGCTGTGCGAAGACCTTGCGTGCTCGGGATGGATCGTGGCGTGAAAGGAGCTCCAGGAATCGGAGCTTTCGCTCGAAGAAGACATCACTTCCGGGGGAGGCGCCGTTGAGAAGGGTGCGTTGAGCATCGACCGCGTTCTCGACCCGACCGGTGGCCTCTGCAACGGCGACGAGTCCGTTCAATGAACGGATGTCGCCGGGTCTCGCTGAAACCAGAGCGTCGTAGAACGCGAAGGCCTTCTCACCCGCATCGAAATCGCCGTCTCGTGCGTGGGCCAGCCGTTCCGCCAGAGCCATGGTTCGAAGGATCAGCCACCGCTCGGGATCGGAAAGACCGGACTCGGGGGGCGAGGCCCCCGACAGACTCGCACCTGCGCGACGAACGGCATCGATCGCAGCGGAGACGCTCGAGGATTCGAGTGGTTCCCGCAGGAGCATCTCACCTGCAGCCGACAGGATGATCTTGAACGAGCGCCGCGAGTAGGGATCGGACTCACGGTCGGAAGCGGACTCGACATTCACAAGCGCCTCGAGCAGATTGTCGACGTCGAAGGGAGGCAGCAGCAGGACTTCGACCCGGCGAGATGCCAGCTGCCCGACGTGACGAGAGGGGATCGTCAACCCGGACTCGCATGCGGTATCGATCGCCGCCATGAGTTCGAGAGCGATCTCACTCTGGAGCGTGCGCTCGGCAAGCGAGACACTGAAAATTCTCAGCGACTCGAGAAGCGCCTGATCCAGTTCCATCTCGGTCATGTCGGATGAGAACGTGGGGATGGAGACATGCTCGAGGAACAGTCGCCCCGCGTCGATCGAGACCGTGCCGTTACCGTCCTTGAAGAGCGTGTAGAGGACGCGCAGCGCCTTCTTTCTCCCGATCTCGGCAAGGTCGTCGTCGTCCGGAACGGCGAGCAACGCAAGCGCATCCTCGATCGTGAGATCGGGCTGATCCTCCATCCTGAGAAGACGAGCACGGGACACTCTCGGATGCGACGGATAGAAGATGAGAAAGCGATCGATGAGATCACGACAAAGCATGATCTCATCCTCGGTGGCCTGACTGGTCCGCTCGTGTTCCAGAAGACTCTGGATCGCGGACCAGAGCATGTCGCCGGCATTTGGTCCGCCGGCACCCTCGGATGCAGCGAGGAAATCCTCACCCGCCGACAGGTGATCTCCGGTGAGACGATGACAAAGAGCACGCAGTCTCAGGAGTTCCAACCGAAGTTCGGGAAACTCGGAGGCATCGGACTGGGCATCCGCGGCAATGAGTTCCGCCAGCGCGGTGCGGTTCAAGTCCCGTGCCGAAACGAGATCCCCGGCGTCCGACAGAGTCTCGGCTTCACGCATCAACTGCCAGGCACCTACGAATCGAAGAAGAAAACCCTCCTTGACGTCGGGCAGACCGAATCGCTCGGCGAGTTCCGAGATCTGGGTGAAATCACCTCGAGACGCGAGCAGATCCACCGCGATCCGCGCCAGCTGGGCCGCCTCCGGATCATCCTCGACCTGGAGGCCAACGACCGCGGCAAGCCGCATCATCTCGGGGGTGGACTCGGTGGAAGCCGAACTGAGCACTCGTGATGCCGCACGGTAGTCGCGTAGATCAAGAGCCAGGGCGAGTCGCCAGAAAGGCAACCACGCACGCGGTCGCTCCGCGGCGTTGTCCGTCTCCAGAAGATCCAGCCAGACGTCGAGCGTCGGCATCGAATCGGTCAGACTGCGCGCGAATGCCGTTCCGATGATCGACCATGCGTACCAGTCGAAGGCACGACGATCGATCGAGAGCGAGCCCGGTTCCGGGTAGGCTTCACCGGTATCGAAGAGGGTGCCGAAGAGACGCTGGGAAAGTTCGGAATCCTCCGACGAATTCGAGAGCCAGGACAGATAGGCTCGGACCCACGCTTCGAGGTAGGTGGCCTGCCCGAGCATGACGTCGAGGGTGAGCGTGTCCCGGGAGAGCAGTTCCGCGTCGATGCCGCGCGTACGGCCGAGTCGCTTCTTCTGGGTCTCGTTGCGCTTGCTCAGACGCTTTCGAAGTTCACCGAATTCCTCGGCAAGCTCGTCTAGTCTGAGGACCATCGAATCACGCTCGATGGCATCGACACGCTGCAGTCGGATCTCCAGGCAGTCCGACTCAGCGAGTGCGTATCTGGAACGCAGAAGCACCAGCCGAAGCGGGTCACCCGTCTTGAGCTTGAGCCCCTTCAGGAGTTTTCGTCCGCGATCCTCGAGAGCGGCCCTTTCATCGTCATCGAGATCCGAATCGAATCCACGCACGTACAGCTCCATCAGCTGTCCGACGAGAACGTCCTGCTCCTCTTCAAGCCGGGTGGACGCCAGAATCTCCTCGAGTCTGGCCATCCGCAGTCGGTCGAGCCCCTTCGAGTCCAACCATCCCGCGACGGCATCCTGTGCCTGAACGTCCGCCGACGTACGAGAGAATGACAGGACGACCAGCAGGAGACAGGCGATGCGACACCAGCCAACCGCAGGTGCACGCAGTCGTCTCGAATGAGACGATGACATCATTCACTCTCCGAGGGAACGTAGGTCACGGTCGAAAAGCCCGCGTCCTGACCGGCCTGCATCGCGGCTGCGGCGAAGCCGACCGTCGGTCCGGAAGACACTCTGATGAACAGATCCGATTCGGTTTCAAGACGCGCCAGCGCCTGAGCCAGTGAATCACGATCTGTGAAGACCCGGTCACCCAGCAGGTAACTCGGCGTCGAATCGATCATTCGTACCTCGACGATCTGCGGCTGGAAGTCACTGGAGGTTCCGGAGGCGGACGTCCTATCCATCTTGAGATTGGAGGAGAGCTGATCTTCGGGATCGAGTACGACCATCGTCAGGAGAAAATAGGCGAGAAGAAGGAACGTGCAGTCGATCATGCTCGCCATGTTCAGAATGAGCCGGCGTCGGCCACGACGATTCTTGCTGGCACCGATGCGCATGTTGGATTCCCTCCTTTCTCGGACGGATACGGATGAAGCACGATCAACGTGGTGGCGAGGTCGCCAGTCGGACGCCGGAGAGACCGGCCCTTCGGAGAGAATTCATGACTTGATTGAGCCGCCCTGCGGGAGCGTTCCGATCGGCTCGGATCAACGGCCGATTGAGCGTGCCCTTGAACTCATCGGATCCACCCGCGGCCATCGCGATCAGATCCAGCTCGGCGATCGAAATGATGCGTTCGCCCTCGACGATCGAACCATCCGCGAGAACGTTCAGAATCAGACCCGCAGGCTGCACCGCAGGATCCTTCTCTCCCATTTCGACCGGAAGCTCGACCTCGGCACGTGACTCGCGAGCCAGCTGCATGGTGGTCAGAAAGAAGATCAGCAACAGGAACACGATGTCGATCATCGGCGTCATGTCCAGCAGTAGATTGCGTTCCTTTCTCGAAGGTGCGTGGATCTTCATGCGTCGTTTCCATTTCCTCGAGCCTGGCCACCCGTCTGTGCTCGAGCCTGCGGGGCGCTTCGCTGCGGTGCGCCGCCGCCCGCGGCGGAAGGTGCGGCCGCGGCGCCGGGAGCACCGGCTGATTCAAGCAGCATCGCGAGCTGGTCCAGTTCATTTCCGGCATCGGCGGCGATGGCGTCGATTCGATTTCGGAAGTAGGAACAGAGAATGACACATGGAATCGCGACGATCAGGCCCTGCATGGTCGTGATCAGCGCGAGACTGATGTTGGCAGCGAGCTGCTCGTAATAGGCGGAATCGTTGACGGCGCCGGCCGAGACCGTGTCGAAGGCACCGATCATGCCCCAGACGGTGCCCAGCAACCCGAGAAGCGGTGCGATCGAACCGATGACGAACAAACCATCGGTGGAGCGATAGAGTCGTTCGGTCTGTTCCGTCCCGGCATCCTCGATCGCGGTCTTGATCTCGAATGCACCGAAGGGTGACTTGAGATATCTGGTCAGCCCCGGGGCGAGCACGCGGGTGAGAAAGCTGTCGTTGGTCGGAAGAAGACAGAACTCGAGCGAGTCCTCGGCACGCCCCGAGGACAGCGACCGACTGAGAAACTCGACCTGAAGCTCGGGTATCAACTGCGTCCGGCGAATCTGAAGAGCGTGCACCACCGCGAGGATCACGGCGAGAATCGAAAGCAGGATGATCAGGTATCCGATCAGCCCGCCGGCGGTGATGAACTTGATCAGGCTCGAACCACCTTCACCAGCGGTGACGGTCAGCAGCATGTGGGAAAGGAAGGTCATTCGTTCTCCGTTTCGAGATCGGGTGTCGTATCCGAGGCGGTGCCTCGGGAATCATTCAGCGGAAGCAGGCGAGGCGTGAGTGTCGCAGGAACCCCACGAGGCGATTCCAGTAGAACACGTTTCAGAGCGTCGGATTCGTCGTTGCGGCCTTCACGTGAAAGAACTCTCGCAGAGAGGTCGACCGCACGACTTGCGAGAAGAGGATGCGAGCCATGGTGGACGGCTGGAAGCTCGAGAAGGCCGAGCACCACCCTGTCGGTCGGAACCTCACCGGACGCGAGTCGTGACGTCGCACTGAACCAGGCGTGCCATGAGTCGAAGAATTCCGGCGCGTCATCGACGGTCGAGAGTTCCGCGAGCGTTTGCAGGGAATCACGGCGGAGCTCGCCGTCGAGCGAACGGGTTCCGAGAATCGCCTCCATGAAAACGACTCCGGGTTCGAGTGAACCAGACGGACGCACACTGCGGCTGCCCATGAAGGCGTACAGTTCCGCCAGACGAGACACCAGCGGATCGGAATCCATGAGCCAGGGCCTGAGGTCGTCCTCCAACCGAGCCAACGAAGGCTCGCTGGTCGCGACCGGAGGCAGCTGGGGAAGCAACCACACCCGGGCGTCGATGACAGAGGGAAGCTCCTGAAAGCAGTCGGTGTCGATTCCCGCGCGACGGAGTCGCAGCGTCTCGAGTGCGGCGGGCAGGATCGCTTCGGTGTCCCCCGAATCGAGAAGACATCGCAACAGGCCCTCGGCGATGATCAAGGCGAACTCGTGGTCGCCTTCATCCCCTGCTCGTGGCGCGAAATGCCTCCGGAAGAGCGCGCGTGCGAGCTCGGGGTCGCCACGCTGAAGACGAGAGCGTGCGCGCCAGACGTCGAGTGCGGCCGTCTCGAGTCGCCTCCATTGGTCGATGAGGATGGGATCGGTCAGGTCGTCGATGCGAGCGATCCGGTCGAGTGTGAATCTCTGGGACTCACCTGCGGGCGTGACGACTTCGAGCGCACCCGGTACGAACGCGATGCGGACCGCGTCGACGGGGTCCGCACCGTCACGAAGATGCACCACCTCGGCGTTCGAAGGGATGGCGAACAGGAGGGCCGGAAGCAACAGCGAGATGAGCCCCTGAGGCATGCTCATGGTCGAACTCCCTGAAGACCGATCTGCTTGCACTTGCCACCGCTTTCACGCGCGATGCGCAACAGAGGAGCCACGTCCGCCTGATCTCCGAAGGCGAAGGTGTTGATGATGACCGGACGCCCCTTCGCATTCAACTCGGAAACCCTGTCGGGCGTGTCCCGGGGGATCGCACCATCGGTGAGAAAGTAGATGACGTCCGGTCGATCCTCGAGCCTGAACACCTGGAGAAATGCCGGAAGAGGCTCGGTGCCGTTCGAAGGCGAGACGTTCTCGATCCATCGAATGATCTGCTGCTTGTTTCGCCGATTCATCGGCAGCCAGTTCTTCTGAAAAGGCGGCTGCAAGGGGCTCTCGGCACCACTTGAGAACAGGGCCAGGCAGATCGTGATGAAATCAGGCAGGTCGCTGATCGACTGACGCAGCTGGCGGACGGCGCGATTGAAGCGATCATCCTCCTTCATCGAACCGGACATGTCGATGATGAAGGCGAACCGTCTGCCGCGCCCACCCACACCGAAGAAGGACGCCGAACCCGAAAGACCGGTACCGGCATTGTCCGAATCGGAGAATCCACTGGAGCTTCCGGGAGTGGTGACGGCGCCGGCATCATCGAATTCGGTGACGGACGCGACGGAGACATCCTCCGCCTCCTCGGCGAGCATCTCGGAAAGCGCATCATCGATCTCGGTGTCCTCGGCCGCGATGTCGTCGATCTCGAGTTCGACCTCCATCTCCTGGAGCTCCGACTCGGCGAGCACCGCGAAGTCGATCACGCTTTCGACCTCGGGCAGGCCGGGCGGGCCGGGAATCCTGATGAAGGCGAGATAGAAGATCAGAAGCAGATGGAAGGGAATCGAGATGGCACACCCAAGGAGAATGAAATTCCTGAGGCGCGCCTGTCGATGACGCCGTCTCTGGAGGATCAGCTCCGAGACTTCCAGATGAAGACGGCTTGTGGCGTCATCGGGAGTGCCATGCTGCGAAGGCTGGGATGTCTCGGTTTGGTGTGTCACTCGTGTCTTCAGATACGTGCAGGGGCGTGGAAATCATTCAATGACCTTGCGTATTCTAGGAAGTAACGCAGAACGGGGCCCTCTGAGGGTTGACCGCAGCCCCGGCTGGCGGTTCAAATTGACCGACGAAACCGCCCCCGGACATGCAGCGCACTCGATCGGACACCACATGCCTTCCAAATACAACCGAATCGTCCTCAAGATCAGTGGCGAAAGCTTCACCAAGGAAGGCGAACTCGGCATCGCCCCTCAGGAGCTGATGCTGATCGCCGATGAAATCGCCGAGGCCCATGATCAAGGCACCGAAATCGCCGTCGTGGTCGGTGGTGGGAACATCATCAGAGGCGCCAATCTGGCCGCGGAAAGCGGATTCGACCAGTCCACCTCGGATTACATGGGCATGCTGGGTACGGTCATCAATGGCCTGGCGTTGAAAGAAGCGCTCGAAACCAGAAACCACCCCGCACGAGTGATGAGTGCGATCAATCTGACCTCGGTGGCGGAGCCCTTCATTCGTGGCCGGGCCCTGCGGCACTTCGAGAAGGGCAGGATCGTGATCCTGGTGGCAGGAACGGGAAACCCCTTCTTCACCACCGACACCTGCGCCTCCCTGCGATCGATCGAGCTTGGAGCCGACATCCTGCTGAAAGCCACCAAGGTCGACGGGATCTACGACAAGGATCCACGCAAGGATGCTTCGGCGACCCGCTACGACACGCTTCGTTTTTCGGAAGCGATCGAGCAGCAGCTTGCCGTGATGGATCTGACCGCGATGACCATGTGCATGGAGCACGAGCTGCCACTCTGCGTGTTCGACTTCAAGGGCAAGGGAAACATCGCAAAGGTCATTTCCGGAGACACCTCGATAGGCACACTTGTCACGGGTGGAAAGACACGGAAGAGCTGAATCATCGAACGAACCCGCGTTCGCAAGAGATGCGAACACGCATTGAACTTCGGAGCCGACACACGGCCCGCCAGACATGGAGAGACTCATGGAAGTCGAAGAGATCCTTCTTGAATGTGAAGAACGAATGGACAAGACCATCGAGCACCTGGGCAAGGAGCTCAGAGGCATCAGAACGGGTCGAGCCAACACCGCTCTGGTCGAGTACATCAAGGTCGACTACTACGGAGCCCCCACCGACATTCGGGAACTTGCAGGCGTGAGCGTGGTCGAATCGACGACGCTGATGATCAAGCCCTTCGATCCGGCGGCCAAGAACGAGATCATCAAGGCCATCGAATCCTCGGATCTGGGACTGAATCCTCAGAGCGATGGAAACACGATCAGAATCAGCATCCCCTCACCGACCAAGGAGCGACGCATGCAGCTCGTCGGTCAGGTGAAGAAGCTTGGTGAGGATTCGAAGGTCGCGATCCGAAACGAAAGAAGAGACGCGAACAAGTCCCTGGATTCGGCCCAGAGCGAGCAGAAGCTCAGCGATGACGAGATCAAGGGCGCGAAGGAGAGCGTCGATGATCTGACCAAGGCCCACAATGCCGAGATCGAGGCTCTGGTCACCAAGAAGACCAAGGAAATCGAGGACATCTGACCCTGCGGTTGACCTGAACCACCGTGGCGCGGACGATGGTACCCAATGCAATGCCCCTACTGCGGAGTCATCGATTCGAAGGTCGTCGACAGTCGTTCAAGTGAGAACGACACCTCGGTTCGTCGCCGTCGAGAATGCAATGCCTGCGAACGCAGGTTCACGACGTTCGAGAGGATCGAACGCCGAGGACGCCTCGTGGTGATCAAGCGGGACGGGCGAAGAGTCCCCTTCTCGAACGACAAGATCCTCAATGGAATCAGAGCTGCCTGCGGCAAGCTTCCGATTTCCGAGGAAGTGAAGCTCGAGATCGTCCGGCGGGTCGATGATCTGATGCATCGAAGCCACGAGCGTGAGGTCGAATCCCTGAAGATCGGGCACGAGGTGGCCCGCTATCTTCGAGAGATCGATCAGATCGCCTTCGTCAGATATGCCAGCGAATACCTCTCATTCGAGTCGATCGAGGACATCGAGGAGGTCATCCAGGAACTGAGGCAGTCTCCTCCTGAAGTCGAAGGCCAGAGCGAGCTGTTTCCCTCGGAATGATCACGCGTCATCGCGTACACTTCGGTCATGTTCAAGATAACGCTCCCAGACGGCAGTACTCGAGAATACGACGCACCCACGACCGCGGGGCAGGTGGCCGCCGACATCGGCCCCGGCCTGGCAAAGGCCGCGCTCGGGGCCCGTATCGGAACCGAACTGGTCGATCTCACGAGAGAGATCTCGCAGGACTGCGAACTCGCACTGATCACCGCGAAGACGAGAGAGGGGGAGGTCGACGAGGATGGCCTTCAACTCATCAGACACTCGTGCGCCCATGTGATGGCCGAGGCGATCGAGACGCTCTTCCCCGGAGCACGACTGGTCTACGGCCCCCCGGTCGACAACGGCTTCTACTACGACATCGCGTTTCCTGAGGACGCCCGCATGTCGAGCGAGGATTTCGCCGCGGTCGAAGCCGAGATGAAACGCATCGTCAAGGAGGACCGACCGTTCACAAGGTACGGCCTGCCCCTCGATGAAGGCATGAGCAAGCTTGAAGGCGAAGGCTCCAAGTACAAGATCGACAACGCCCGGAGAGCACGGGAGGCAGGCTCGGAGGAACTCTCCTGGTACGCGACAGGGACACCAGGCGAACACTGGGAGGATCTCTGCCGAGGCCCACACATCCCCTCGACGGGGAGGATCGGCGCCTTCAAGCTGATGTCGATCGCCTCGAGCTACTGGCACGGTGATGAGAATTCTGATCGTCTGACTCGCGTCTACGGGACTGCGTTTGCAGACAAGAAGCAACTGAAGGCGCATCTGCAGCAACTGGAAGAAGCACAGAAGCGAGACCACAGGCTCCTCGGCCGAAAGCTCGGCCTCTTCACCATCGACGAACAGGTCGGACAGGGACTGATCCTCTGGAAGCCAGCAGGCGCCGTGGTGCGACAGGAGCTTCAGACCTTCATTTCGGAGGAGCTGACACGTCAGGGATACCATCAGGTCTTCACGCCCCACATCGGAAAACTGGACCTCTATCGCACCTCCGGGCACTACCCCTACTACCAGGAAAGTCAGTACACCCCGATCATCGACCGGGACACACTGGCGGGACTCGCTTCCGAAGGATGCACCTGCGGAGAGCTCGCGAACCGCATGGATGACGGCGAGATCGACGGCTACCTGCTGAAGCCGATGAACTGCCCCCACCACATCAAGATCTATGCGAGTGAACAACGTTCGTATCGAGATCTTCCGATCCGCCTCTCCGAATTCGGCACCGTCTATCGATGGGAACAGTCGGGAGAGATCGGGGGCATGACCCGCGTGCGTGGATTCACCCAGGACGATGCCCACCTGTTCTGCCGGGAGGAACAGATCGCTGAAGAAGTCCAGGGCTGCCTCAAGATCGTGAAATTGATCTTCGGCACCCTCGGCATGACCAACTACCGTGTCCGAGTCGGCCTGAGAGATCCTGATGGCAGCAAATACGTCGGCGATCCCGAGAAATGGGATCGAGCCGAGAAGGCCTGCCGCGATGCGGCGGCGACGCTTGGCGTCCCCTTCAGCGAGGAGCCCGGAGAAGCGGCGTTCTACGGCCCGAAGATCGACTTCGTGGTCAAGGACGTCATCGGGCGTGAATGGCAGCTGGGAACCATTCAGGTCGACTACAACCTTCCCGAACGATTCGGCCTCGAGTACATCGGAGCCGACAATCAGAGACACCGACCCGTGATGATCCATCGTGCCCCTTTTGGTTCGATGGAGCGGTTCATCGGTGTCCTGATCGAACACTTCGCTGGCGCGTTCCCCTGCTGGCTTGCTCCAGAGCAGGTGCGTGTGCTGCCGATCAGCGAGAAGAGTGCGGACTACGCGGACGAACTTCACAAGGCACTCATGCAACGTGGCATCAGAACGACGATGGACATGAGCTCCGAGCGAATCCAGGCGAAGATCAAGGTCGCCGCGGATCTGAAGATTCCCTACCTCGCAGTAGTGGGCCCGAGAGATGCCGAAGGTCGCAACGTGTCCATTCGAGCGTTCGGAACCGACCGGAATCTCGGCGAGATCCCCTTCGATGAGTTCGTGGAGACCGTGGCGGAGGAAGCACGCACCCGTGGTGCGGTTCGACTTCTCGATCGCTTCAAGACGGAAGACGCGGGCAAGCCCTCATGATTTCAATCGAAGATCGCCAGAGTGACGGTCCGAAGAACGTGCTTGGCACGGCGCTGGAGGCATGCTCCATGGATCCCCTGACGGGGTTCTACCGAACGGGGTGCTGCGAGACCGGCCCGGACGACCATGGTCGCCACACCGTGTGTGTCAGAGTCGACGAGACCTTTCTGGCGTTCAGTCAGTCGAGAGGAAACGACCTCTCGACGCCGATGCCGCAGTATGGCTTCCAAGGCCTGAATCCGGGAGATCGGTGGTGCCTCTGCGCCTTGCGCTGGGTCGAGGCTTTCGAGGCCGGAATGGCGCCCGCGGTGATTCTGGAAGCGACCCATGAGGCGACGCTTCAGATGACGTCACTGGAATCACTCCAGAGTCATGCAGAGCAGCCCTGACCCTTTTCCGGACCCAATCAGCGCCCGATCGGCTCCTGATCGGCTCCTGATCATGGTGAAACACCCAAGAATGAACGGTTATTTTGCGTTCTTGCGTTTGCCGGGATTCCTCCCAGCCGGTACCTTTCAGTGACTGGACGGCACGTTGCCGCCCTGACGAAGGACGCACCGGCTCCGGTGCACGGAATCATCACTTGACCCAATGCTTCGATTCAAGATTGTGGCCGTCCTCGATTGCTCGCTCTTCATGAGCTGCTCAGGAGTCCACAACCCGCCCTCGTCGTCCCAACGCACCGAGATGTCAACTGATCAGAGACGCGAACGCACGTCGCTGAGGGAACTGTCGCATGCGACGCCCTCCTGCCCAGTGACGCTCGCCCCTTAATACAAAAGGATTCGACCCATTTCCCGCAGACGCTTCCAGCGCCCCGTCCAGGCCAACACCGGACCTCGTACCAACGAACGAATCAGGATCAC
>MDTG01060439.1_pt1 | contig 24370 bp, 21 predicted proteins | sample 811421 | NCBI WGS metagenome assembly MDTG01 (sample SAMN05326645, study PRJNA326480) | marine metagenome | isolation source: seawater | place: Pacific Ocean: South East | collected 2011
GAAGACGATTCATCTGCAGAGGCCCCTTAACATCTTTTCTTATATCTCGTAAAACTCTTTTTTGAGCATCTGTTAATTGAAATGATAAATCATTGTTATAAAAATTATGAAAATTATCACCTAACTCTTGAAAACAATAACCCTTATTCTTTTTTTTTCTAGTTAGTTTAGATTTTATAAGATGTAATTGTAAAAAGAAAAACTCATCAAATTTTAACCTATACTGAGCTCTTATAAGAATATCTGCATCTTTAGGATGATGAATATTAAAATATGCTTCTTCTCTATTTAAAAGATTTACGTCTTTAATTATTTTTTCTGAAAGAACTTCATCAATCTTATATTCTAATAATAATAACATAGATTTAATAAACTTACCAAGCACTCTACTTGTAATACCATTAGAATTCAACTTCTCAGTTGAATGATAGACAGGTTGTAATAAATTTGACACACCTTTTAAGTCTGACAATAAATCCATCTCTGGATGTGCAATGTTAAAATTACCGTTATAAATACTGGCTTTACCAAATACTATATATTCTTTATTTTGACTAAGTGAAGATTTCACCCATCTTATACCTTTAAACCAAACTAATTCAATGATACCTGTATCATCCTTAAATTTTGCTATTAATCTTTTTTTTCTTTTACTCCCTTTTTCTTCAAAACCAATAATAAAACCCCTTAACTGAACATATGGCATTCCTTCCATAAGTTCAGAAATATTATAAAACCTACTCTTATCAATATATCTAAATGGAAAAAATGTCAATAAGTCCTCATATGTAAACAATCCTAATTCTTTTTTTAAAAGATCAGCTCTAGCAGGACCAATTCCTTTTAAATATTCTATGGGAGTAGATAAAATATGCATATAGTAATAAAAAAACTAATATTTCTTCAACATATTATTTGTAAACATTAATGGCAATAAATCATCTACTTTATCAATTATTAAAACATCATTATTAACATTTAATATAACGCGGATAATTGAAGACTGCTTTTGTTGATATTCTGCCATGACTTGTCTACATGCACCACAAGGAGCTACAATTTCATTGACATCAAAATCTTGAGCAATTGCAGAAATAGCAATTGTATTTATTTTTATATTAGGATACCTAGAACTAGCATAAAAAAGTGCTACTCTCTCTGCACAAATTCCAGATGGAAAAGCAGAATTTTCCTGATTACTACCATTAATAATCTCGTTATTATCAAGCAAAACACTAGCACCAACCATAAAACCAGAATAAGGAGCATAGGCAGTCTTAATTGATTCCTTCGCAGAATTAATTAATTTCTGATCTATTTTATTTAAATCAGATAGAACTGATCGCATAAAACTTATTTCTATTTTTTCCCTCCTCATAGATTATATGAAATTTTACCATCTAAAATATAAATATCTAATGGGTTGGCAACATTTAATTGCTTCTGAATCCTATAGCTAACATTAAAATCTATTCTCTTTGAAAAAGGAAACGAAATTGTTAATGAATGACGTAACTTGTTTATCTTATCTATATAATGATAAAAATATTCTGTAGACATGCTGGGAGTTAATTTAGTTCCTCTTAAATTATAATCAAGTGTATATCTTTGACGAAATAGATAATCATAATGCTTGAATTTACCTTGTTTTTGCAACCGATTACGTATCAAAAAAATAAGTCTTCCTGTTTTTTTTCTAATATATATATCAGCATAAAACCTTTCTTTATTTTCTCTCTCTAATTGAATATCCCATTCATTAATATCTCTATAACCAATAGCAAAATATAATTTTTTTTTGTACTTATATTTTATTTTAACATCCGTAAATACTTTTGATAACAATGAAGAATTTTCTCTCAACCTTATACTATTACGTAAATAAAAATCTGATTTCTTAGAAATTTTTTGCTTTACACTAGTAGATAACCAAGTCTGAAAATCATCTTCTTGAGAGTATAAAAGAACAGGTAAGAAAATAAAAAATAATATACTATTGCGTATCATCTTCATAATAGAAAATACGCAAATTAGCTGTATCTCTTAAAAAATCTATTCTTCTTACCTCAACACGCACAACATTAATTCCTGTTCTTTCCTTTAAATCAGCAATTAATTCTTCTCTTTTTTCTGGCTTTATCAACTCTATCTTCTCATATGTAATATTCTTTCTACTTTGATGCTTTAATAACCAAAGTCTCTCCATTCCATAAGTAATAAAGACAATTAAAAAATTAGCAAAAAGAAGTTCTGCATGACTAATTTTTTTATTTGACAATGCATTAACAACAGAGATTCCAATCACAAGAAATAAGTATGTCATTTCCTTAATTGGTATAGGGTCTGTACGATAACGTATAATTCCAAATATCGCAAAAAGGCCTAAAGCAAAACCTAATTGTAACTTTACACTATCTAATAAAACACAAAGAAGGAACACAGTTAAGCCAATAAGGTAATATGTAAATAAATAGTCTTTATTCTTTGTGACAGGGTAATATATATATCTAATAATTAATGTGATTACTATAAGATTAAAAATTGTCTTTACAACAAGTTTTGAAAAATCATCTGCATCAAACAAAGGTGTGTTTAAAAACTCTATACTATCTAGTAAAATAAGTAATAATTCCATTATGACTGTTTTAATTTATTAATAAATATTCTTTTCTTTTTAAATCTATTTTGTTTTAAGTACGGGTTAAGCTCTAATGTAGAAATACAATACTTGCTTATTCTAATTGGCAAAATACTCATTTCTTTTGCAATTCTAATAAAATCAGAAGACCTACTCATCCTCTCTTGCTTAACTTCTGCTATCACCACCTCTTTTAAATCTCCTTTGCTTTCTTTATTCTCAAAAACTAAATCTAAATCTACTGTTAGTCTTTCCTTCTTTTTCTTATGCACAAAAGTAATTCTACTAAAATCTATTCTTTGTTTTGCAGAAACATCTATAGGAAAACCTATAACCTTATTAATATATTCCTTATGTGAATCTGAAAGATTATCAGTAATAGCATCAACTTTCATTCTTTTCTTTATAGTCCTCCCCTTATTATTCTTTAATTTTATTTCCAAAAAGGTAAGGTTACTTCCAACATACTCTCTAAATCTTATTTTATTTCTATTAACTCTTTGATTATGATGATCAATATAAAATTTTCTCTCTTTTGTATCATAATAGAGAGACTTGTAATCATGTATTAGTTTACCATTAATATCAAGAATTCTATAATATGGCTGCATTTTTTCAAGTAACATTGCTAATTTATTATATGCAAAAGCAAACTTCGTATCTGTACGATTCATTAGCTTAACATTATCCATTTGAGACAATGATATACAATCAAAATTAGAAACAATATCAGAAATATTCATTTATTTTTGAATTATAAAGTCTGATAAGATATTATCAGAATTATTAGAATGAATTGTAACATGTTTAAAGATAGGGTAATCATAAGTAATATCATTAACAACTATACTATCTACATGTGTGTAAATTATATATTTTCCTTTTCTAAGATAATCAAAGTGATACCTACCCTGCCAATCAGTCTCAAATTTATCATCATACATATCTGCTTCATTATCTGAATAAATTATAAAAACATCTTTTCCTGCCTTAGGATAAAAATGAGTATCATTAATCTGAGTTAAAGTATTATATGTAGTAGTGAAATAAATAACTTTTCCTTCAATTAATGAGGTACCCCCCTCTCCAGCTTCTTTTTCACATCCTACTGAAAAAAGCAATAATATAAATAGTATTCTTTTCATAAATATTTACTGTTTAACTAGTTTAACTATTTCTTTTCCTGAGGAAATAAAATAAATCCCTTCCTTCCAATTACTAATATTAATAGTATTAATATTTTTTTCAGAATATATTTTTTGTCCTATCATGTTATAAACATTTACTAAACCCTTTGCTCCTAAAATATAAATATAATTATTAGACGGATTTGGATACACCCTTAATGTATTTTCTGTTATATTATTAATATAAGTTATATTATCATTTGAATTGTCAAACGTTTCCTCTTGATATTTTAGTGGCCCTGTTCCATTTGGAACCCTTGCATATGACATATCAGGTGGCATATTAACAAAATGTACTGCATCTATTACAAGGCCACTTGGATCTACTAAATACACTTCCTCTTGATCTGCCGAAAGCCTATAAGTAGTATGGATTCCTGTTTGTGTATTACCCGCAGTATCACACCAGACAATTAAATAGTCATTAGGTTGAATTGTAACATTAGGAAATGTCCATTTATTTAAAATATTTTCATTATCTGTTAAATAAAAACCAGCTAGGTTAACTGGATTAGATCCAGAATTATATAACTCAACCCAATCATCAAATTCTCCATCTTGATCAGCAATCTTACTAATATTAGAAGCCATAATTTCATTAATAACTAATCCACTAACAACAGGTAATTGATGAAATTCTTTCTCTGCTCTCTCTGGAGAAAAGATTCCTGCATCTGTATTTTCAGCATAAATATAATATTGAACATCACGAGCATCTACATTTATTGTTGCTCCAAATACTCCATCTCCAGCCATACCATCTCCATGATTACCATCATCATACATTTGTAACTTCTCAAATTTATCTGCAAAAGTAAATCTATAACCTAGATAAACATAATTAGAATTGGTAACCTCAGCAGTGATATTAACAGTTGAATGAGGTAAAACAGAAATAGGATTTGATGATATATTATTAATGACAGGAGTTGCAGCGGTAAACTCTGGAAGAGATTGTAAGAAACTAACTCTAGCATTCATTAACTCTATCAAACCGATATTGTTACCTACTGTAGAATTAAGATTTGCTTGGAAAGTAGCATAAGAGTAGAATAAATTTGGATCTGCACTTACTAAACTGTCTATAACTTGTTGTAAGTCAGATGCAGCAATTGAATAACTATTATTGACAAAATATTCTTGCATAATAGTACGCATATGAGCTATATACATTCTTTTATATCTGTCTGAAGAAAAGATTTTTGTAGTCATGATGTTTTGACTATTTAAAGAACCATGAAAGACATCTAGCTCTTGTAAATCTTGATTATTAACAGGTGTTGGAAGACCATTAGTAAAAGTACCAAAAGCCTGATTCATATCCCATATGATAGGAGAAACCCTGCCATTATTATCTTGAAAAAGATAAAAATTATGAGGAATAGAATTAATTGGACCATCTAAACATACAACTAAATTTTCAAAGGCCATCATCCAAATAGTTCTATCTACATCCAATACATCTTCGACTGCTAGAAAATGATTATTAACAGTGTCTAAAAAATTAGATAATTTTGTCCAATCAGCACTAGATTGCATTTCATATGCTCTTTGATAACATGTAGTATCAGAATAATACTCCCATATTCCTAAAGGACCTGGTGGACATCCTGGTATTTGCATATTTAAATTATCTGCCTTAAAAAAAGGTCCTTTTCTTTCATAAAAATGTTCATTAGTAAAATCATCATCAACAGACTGAACACATACATAAAGACCAATTAAAACGCCATTTATCTTTACATTAGCATAAGTAGCTCTTGGTGAAGGCATATATTTTCTAGCAATATCATAACTTAATATCTCTCTAACAAAAGTAGGGTCCTTAAAACCATTTGATAGTTTTAAAACATTGTAACCATCTATAGATTGACCATTATTAATATAATCTAACTTAATATTAAGAGGATTCTTTATATTATTACTATTATAAGAACTATTACCCTTATATTTAATACCAACATTATGATCAGCCTTTCCATCAATAACAATAGAATCTGCTATTAATCTTTGATTTAATCCATTCAAATAATACAGATCAAGAGTATCATCCCAATTTGGTTCAGAAAAATAAATTTCTATATCTCTTACTCCTATATCAAAAACATTTTGCGAACTAGAATCATAAGAAAAAATAATTAAGAAAAATACTATCAACTTCTGCAAACAACTATTCATTATATTTTTTTTTCAAATTTAATAAATTGATATGACTAAATTATTTATTGAAAGAGATATTTCTATTATACATTGAAAATTTATTGTATAACTGTAAATAAAAAACACCAGAATTATAACTATCTAAACTAACTAGTTGGCTCTTTTGAAAATCATTATCAAAAAATATTTTTTGGCCTAAACTATTATATAAACATAATGTATAAATACTATTATCATCAATTGATACATGAAATTTTCCTTTTGATGGGTTAGGATATACTACAATATTTATGTCTTTAATGAAAGATGTTCCATTAGGGTTTAGGGATATTTTGGAAATACCTGTACTAGTAGCTACCCATGCATTTCCATTGTTATCTGTAACAATACCTTTAACGTTTGGACCAACTAACCCATCAGTTACGTCAAAATCTTGCCATTGAGAACCATTATAAACAGCAACTCCACCTTCAGCTAAGTATCCAACATATATAGCAACCCAAACATTCCCTGAAATATCAATATCCATTTCTACAACAGGATTCAAAGTATCAGGTGGAGGTAGTAAATACATCTTAGTATAATGATTAAAAACTGAATTAGAAGAATTAAGAATTGAAACACCCCCTCCTGTTCCTATCCATTTATTATCTTGACTATCAATAATTAAAGAAGTTACATTTTGAGATAAAAGACCATCAGCAGTATCATATCTTGTAAAGTTAATACCATCAAAATGAGTAACACCTCCATACAAATGTGAGAACCATATATCACCCTGAGAATCAAATGCTGTAGCACTTACACCACTCCAATGTAAATCAACTACACCATATGAAAGCCAAGTTTGGTTATTATCAAAAGAAGAAACCCCTAAACTTGTCCCAAACCATATATAACCAGTATTAACATCTTCATCAATACTCTTAATCTGATTATTAATAATTCCACTATTAGATATATCATAAGATATCCAATTATTTCCGTTAAATCTACTAACACCAAAATCTGTGCCAACCCAAATATCTCCACTAGCTGTAGCTTTAATAATCTTAATATTATCTGACACTATACCTGAATCTGTTGCTGAATTGTAAGTGGTCCAATTATTACCATCAAATTTTTGAACACCAAAAGAGGTGCCAATCCAAACATTATTGTTGACATCTACATCTATACATTCAACATAGTTCACTACAAGACCATTCGATGTGTCATAATTTGTGATGATTTGCGCATGAATATTTATGGAAATAAATAAACAAAAAGTAAAGAAAAAATGTTTCATATTTTTATTATTTTAATAACTTGCCTTGTATTATTATTCAAATGTATAAAATACACTCCTGAATTCCAATCAGAAGTATTTAATATATCTAAATTATTATTTTCTAAAACTATTTTTCCTGTGATATCAGTTATAAAATAAGGACTATTAGAGTAAATAAATATTTCATTTATAAATGGATTAGGATATACATCTAAGAAATCAATATCCGTAAAATTATTAGCAATTGTATAATCGTTATTTGCAGAAAATGTAGGTGTAAGCATAGTGAAAGCCCCAAAACCATTTGGACTTCTTCCAAAAGACACATCTATATTCTGAGAAACATAAGTAATTGAATCAATTAAAGAACTATCATAATGAGAAAGCAATAAAGTTTCTCCAAGATTTGATAATTGAAAATTTGCATGTTCTTGCCCTTGATTTCCATCTTCATCTGCCCAGATAATCAAATAATCATTTGCAGAAATAATATGATTTGGTAAATCCCATTTAAATAAATTTAAAATTGTATCTGATAAAAAGAGACCTTGTGTCGATATAGGAGTATTTGTTGTATTATATAATTCAATCCAATCTTCAAATTTTCCACTTGCATCTGACACAACAGTCTTATTATTAGACATAAGCTCATTTATCACTAAATCTCCTGACGATATCTTCGCTGTTATATTATAATATTCATAAGCTGCCCGTTCTGGAGAAAATATACCTGCGGAATCGTTTTCAGCATATAAAAAATAATCAATATTATTACTACTATTTATTATCTTACAGCCATATATACCATCACCACTAGCACCATCATTATGATTTCCATCATCAAACATTTCTAATGATCTAAAACGCTGATTGTTTCCAAATCTATAAGAAACCATTGCATATGTTGCATCAGTAATAGATGCGGTAATCCAAAGATCATCTCCTAATGATAAGTTCTGAGGGTGATATGTAACATTATTTATTACTGGATGACCTATATATCCTTTATAAGAACTTAAATAAGAAGATCTAGAATCCATAAGCTGAGTAATTCCTGGACAAATAGAAGCTACTAAAGAAACTTGATTATTAAGGTTAGTTATGAAATCCGTATAACTATAAAATTTATTTGTATCATTTTGCACATGTTGATCTATTATTGATTGAAAATATTGACCTCTATAAAAATAATCTTGATTAACAAAATTTTCTTCCATTATAGTTCGTATGTGAGCAAGATACATTTTTCTATACCTTTCATTATCAAATAAATTTCTCATTAACGGTCTTGGAGATACAGAAATGAAATTATAGTGTATAAGTGGATCCATATTCTGTGCTTGATTAATATCAAAACCACTAAAATATAACTGCGATGCATCTGTTAACCTAAAACCTCCAAAAGACATATTTAAATCCCATATAATAGGACTAAATTGTCTTGCCTGATCCCTATATAAATAAAAATTTTGTGCATAACCAATATATGAGTCAAAATTTACCAAAGAATAATTTAAGGCATGCATCCAGAGAGTCCTGTCTATATTAAGTAGATAATGAACACTATCTTTAAAATTATTTAACGTATCTATTAGATTATAAAGATCTGCCCAACCATAATCAGATTCAATATCATAATAAGTATAATAATCAGAACTATCAACACCGTGTGTGTTGCTGAGATTAGAGTTTTCACCTCCAATCTGAATATTTAAATTTTCCGGATTACATTTAAAAAAAGGATTGTATTTACTTCCAAAATGATCATTTAAAAAATCTTTATTAACAGCTTCCACATTAGTATATAATCCCCAAAGAGTATCATTTATATATAAATTCGCATAATTTGCCATAGAGGCAGGCATATATTTTCTACATATCTCATAAGTAAGTACTTCTCTAATAAAGGAAGGATCCTGTATTATATTTGATAATTTTAATTTTTCTACCCCTTTGTGATCTTGGTCATCAATAATATAGTCAAGTTTAATATTAAAAGGATTCTTTACTCTGTTTACGCTTACAGAACTAAAACCTTTATATCTAACACCTACACTATCATAATTATGACCATCTATTTCTATATCAGCTAATATTCTTTCTTTTTGACCAACTACATATAAACTATCTAATAAATAATCCCAATTAGCATCATAAAAATTGATACGTATATCTCTTATACTATCTACATCATAAAATTGATTCTGAGAAAATAATATGTTATTAGAATAAAAATAAAAAACAAAAAGTATTACAAATCTCATTTATTTGATAAAAGAAAGTCTTTTAGTAGTAATATTTCCATTATAATCAATTAAATTTACAAAATAAACTCCTGGGTAATAAGAATTAAAATCAATATTTATCAACCTTGAATCTACTTGAGTAGATAATATTTTATTACCTAATAAATCTAATATATTAATTTCCTTAAAACTCGATAATAAAGGAAAATCAATTGTAAATAATCCATTTGTAGGATTTGGATATAATTTAATTAAATCTGCTGAGTTGATATTATATGAATTTGTTTGATTAAAACATGAAGTAGACGAAGTGTTAATCATATATGGTTCAAGAGCTATTATTCCAGGATAATCACATTCATACCTAAAGCCTTTTTGAGAATTTGCAGTAAAAGGACCCCAAATTAAATTACCTATAGAGTCTACTTCATACATTACTCCTGCACCACCCTGACCTCCTGATGCATTGACATAAATGTTTCCATTAGACATGCGATCTGAAGCAGATTGTCCGTTAGCAGAGAATTGACATATATATCTAGTTGAATAAGAAGATGGCAAAAAAGGTTGGCCAGGGTTTCTAAGATAATTATAGCCAGTGGAGTCTAATGGCGTTTCAATACCATCAATAGTAGATTGACCGCTACTTATTCCTTTATTATTAAAAATCTGCAAATAACCACTATTAGGCCTTCCATCATTAGTAATCCAACGTACATCATGAACTGCATCAGGAATAACTTGTGTTCCTGTCATACCATAATTAGAAGGATTACCCCATCTATATAATATATCTCCTCCCATTCCTGAATTTCCTCCTGAAGAAGAAGAAGCTTCAGTAGTTGTGGTACTATGGTCTATAACATAAATCTCAGAAGCAAAACGAGAAGAAAAAGCAATTTGATCTAAATCTTCATTATAATCAACACCATTTACATGAAACCAATCACCACCGCTACCTCCAGGACCACCACCTCCAGGACCACCACCTGCTTGAATCATATTAATATCTATAAGTTCTGGATGATCAGAAATGTTACTTACATAACCTGGTTTATTAGGATCTGTATCTTGACATAAATGATCCCATATATGCCATTCCCAAACAATATTTGCTCCTCCTTGACCGTCAGGCTCTAATTCTATAAAATGTGTTGGCCATTTATCAGAATTAGCATTATTATAACCTGCAGCATTTACTTCAGAAGCCGTTTTAACTTCCCAAGCTGTTAATAATACATTATCACCAATTAAGGTTAAATCATGATGACTCAAATGATCAGCTGATGAATAAACATAATCCCAAACAATTGTGCCATCAGGAGCAATTTCTTGCACTCTACCAGCGTCAGCTGCTCCTCCAAGTATATTTCCATTATTTTTAGTTCCTCTAACTAAATTACCGTTTTTCTTTAACTGAACCGTATAGTTGCATTCTGTTGTAAGCACCCAACTATGAGCAATATTTTGATTCTCATCAATTAAATAAGTAGTATTAGAACCTTGTGAATTATACAATGCGAAACCGTTAAAGTTTTGTGCTTGTGACAAGTATGATATTAAAACCAATAAAAAAATACTTAATTTCTTCATGAATATATTTTTTGATAAGCAACAAATTTAGAATAAATATTAAAGAAAATACTAAAAAAAAAAAATATTAATTATCTATTATTTGCGATAATATACTTTTTTGGCTTGTTCCCAATATATATCCATTTCTTTTAAATTCATTTCAGAAAGGTCTAATCCTTTTCTTTTTATCATTTCTTCCATAATTTTAAAACGCTTTATAAATCGTTTATTTGTTCTTTCTAAAGCATCCTCAGGATTTACATTTATAAATCGAGAATAATTTGTTAAAGCAAACAACACATCTCCAAATTCAGATTCAATTTTATCTTGATCACCGTTTTCTATCTCTATTTTTAATTCTTCTATCTCTTCCAGAACTTTTTCCCAAACTTGATTCTTGTTATCCCAATCAAAACCAATACCTCTTACTTTTTCTTGTATACGAAACGCCTTAACAATAGCAGGCAATGATTTAGGAACACCTTCTAAAACAGATTCTTTACCCTCCATCATTTTCAATTTTTCCCAATTCTTCTTCACCTCTTTTTCATCTTTAACCTTAATATCTCCATAAATATGAGGATGTCTATAAATTAATTTATCACATACTTCATTAATAACATCAGTGATATCGAAATTATTAGTCTCAGATGCAATACGAGCATAAAACACAATATGTAACAAAAGATCTCCAAGTTCTTTCTTTATTTCATCCATATCTTTATTTATTATTGCATCTGAAAGCTCATAAAGCTCTTCAATTGTTAAATACCTAAGACTATCCATTGTTTGCTTTTTATCCCATGGACATTGCTCTCGCAACTCATTCATTATCTTAATTAATCTATTGAATACTTGTGCATTATCTTTCATGAAAAAAATATTTTATGCAAACATGCATCAATATATGGTTATTTATGTTTTTTTTCGTAAGTTCGAAGCTTAAAATTAAAACTAATATACATATGAAAAATATTTTACTATCTACACTGATTTTCTTTGGTTTACAAGCAAATGCTCAACTATGGAATGTACAACTAAATTCAAACCCTACAAACCTTGCTGCCGGTTTAGCTGGAGTTGCATGGTCTGGAACAGAATTCTGGGTTGCAGAATGGAATGGGCCTACTATTTACACTGCAGATGTAAATGGAAACAGTACTGGTAATTTTACTATTGCTGGAGTATCTGGAACAAGAAGTATTACAACCGATGGTACTTATATGTATATTGGAACAGCATCAACATTTATTTATCAAGTAGACCCTACAACAAGGACATTAGTTTCAACGATAAGTACTAGTGTTCCTTCATGTAGATATCTAACATATGATCCAACTCTAGATTCAGGAGCAGGAGGTTTTTGGACTGGCGCATATAATTCAGATATTACTGCGGTAGGCATGACAGGTTTAACTTTAAATATAATATCTGCTTCTACGCACGGACTTCAGTCTATATATGGAATGGCGTATGATGGATATTCAACAGGAGGACCTTATTTATGGGCTTTTGATCAAGGAGGAAATGGCTCTGACATTCATCAGTTAACAATAAATGGATCTCCTACAGGGGTTAGTCGTGATGCTACAGTTGATATTGGAGCAGGAGGTACAGCTGGAGGATTATTTATTTGCAATAATTATATGACTGGAACAAATTCTATGATAGGTATTAGTCAAGGGGTTTCTTTATTTTCATATGAATTATCTGACCCTCCAAGTGATGATCCAGCATTAATCACTTTAGACATTGAAAACTATGTAGTAAACCCATCAGTAGTTGATATTAAAGGAACAATTCAAAATACAGGATTAAATACAATTACAGATATTGATGTTAAATGGTCTGATGGAACAAATACATATACAGATAATTTAACAGGACTCAATATTCCTATGAATGGCACATATAACTTTACTCATAGTACATCATTTAATGTTAGTAACTTTGCATTAAACACGATTAATGTATGGATAGAGCACCCGGCTGATCTTAATACAAATAACAACTCTCTAACAACTAGTGTTTCAGGAGTATCTTTTATTCCAACTAAAAGAGTTGTATTTGAAGAAGCTACAGGAACATGGTGTGGGTGGTGCCCAAGAGGTACTGTTGCTCTAGAGAATCTTGCTTTGAGTTACCCTGATAATGCTATCGGTATTGCCGTACACAATGGAGATCCTATGACAGTAAATATATATGATAATGGTTTAGGAGGATTAATATCTGGATATCCAAGTGGAGTAATTGATAGAAAAAGTGGCGATGTAGATCCTGGGGATTTTATGAGTTTGTTTAGCTCATACGTTAGTGAGATATCTCCAGTAGAAATTTCTGCTGTTGCAACTTGGAATGCAACAAATAGAATGATTGATATACAATTAACCGGAGAATTTGTTGCTAGTCTTAGTGGAGATTATCGTTTCAATGCGGTAATATTAGAAGACGGAGTAGGGCCATATAGTCAAACTAACTATTACAGTTTTCAATCACAAAATATTGCTTTAGTCAGTCCTTCTGGTTTTGATTGGCAGGCAGCAGGATCAAATGTATCTGTTCCTTTTGATCATGTAGCACGTGCTATATTAGGAGGTTTTGAAGGAACAGCCTCTAGCATACCAAGCACTATAACTGCTGGAGGTATACATACACATAACTACACTCATACATTACCTGCTAGCCAGAATGAAAACAACATACATGTAGTTGGAATGGTAATTGATAATAATACAGGAGAAATTCTAAACGGAATATCAGTTTCTTTATCAGGTATGTCAACTGATATAGACAATAATATAGAATCTAAAATATCTATCTACCCTAATCCTGCAAAGGACATGTTAAAAATTGAAGGAGAGTATGATCAAGTAGAAATATATGATATATTTGGTAAGCTAATTATTAAAACTAATGAAAAAGGACTAATAAATGTATCTGAACTTTGTAATGGAATTTATATGTTAAATATAAAAGAAGAAAATAATATTATAACAAGAAAAATAACTATAAACAAATAGTATTAATAAAATTAAAACTAAATACAATGAAAAATTTATTATCAATCATCTGTGCCCTTCTAATATCAACAACAAATAATGCACAAACATTTGTTAGCACTAATCCTGAAAACAGGAAAGTGATTTTAGAAGAATTCACTGGTATACATTGTAGTGCCTGTCCAGGAGGACACCAACAATCACAAACATTATATAATAACAATATAGGCAATGTATTTATAATAAATGTACATACTGGATCTTTAGCTCAACCTAGTACTGGAGAGCCAGATTATAGAATTGATCCTGTAGGATCTGATTTATGCTGGGCAACTGTCCCTGGTGCAGGATCAATAGGCTATCCTGCAGGAACAGTTAATAGACATGAATATACATTTGCTTCTGCACCAGCACCCCAACAAGGAGCAGGTACATTTGCTTATAGTCAAGGAGATTGGCCACCTTTAGTAACACAAGTATTATCAGAACCTTCACCTGTAAATGTGGGAATACAAGCTAATGCAGATGCTAATAATAATTTAGTAGTTGATATAGAAATATATTATACCGGATCACAAAGCATATCAGCTAATAAATTAAATGTAGCTGTTGTACAGAATGATGTTGTTGAAAATCCTATTGTACAAGCAGGAGGAACAGGAAATCCATTATATTATGATGCATCTACAAACACATACACACATCAGCATATGTTAAGACATATGATGACTGGAACATGGGGAGAAGAAATTAACACTATTTCACAAGGAACACTTGTAACAAAGCAATATACCTGGCAATTACCAGCTGACATAAATGGAATACCTTTAGATCCTACAAAACTTGAAATTGTTGCTTTTGTAAGTGAAGGAACTAAAGAAATAATTAGTGGTAATAATAAATTAGTTTCTACAGCAGGATGGGTAGCTCCTTCATGGGATTGTGTAGGAGGAGCATGTATAGACCCTGGAACTGGCAATGGTTTTTTTGGTACAGAACAACAATGTATAGACAATTGTAATATTGCCGCAACATGGAACTGCACGTATAGTGGTCCTAATCAAGGAGCATGTGTAGATCCTGGTAATGGAACTGGTAATTATAATGACTCTCTAGCATGCGAACAATCATGTATTAAAAAATCATATAATTGTGTAGATGCTAGTGGTAATATTGTGCCTATTGGGGGCGGAAATGGAGTTGCTTGCGTAGACCCTGCAGATGAAAGCGGAACATATCTTGCATTAGCTGCTTGTCAAAGTTTATGTGGAGTATCTGAATCATATAACTGTGTTAATGGACATTGTGAGGATCCAGGTGATGGAAGTGGTACTTATGCATCTATGATAAATTGTACAAATTCAGGATGTCTACCTCCACTAGATGTACAGAACTTCGAAAATATAAATGTAAACATATACCCTAATCCAGCTAAAGATATACTGAAAATTGAAGGAGAATATACAAAAATGGACATTTATAATATACATGGTAAATTAGTCCTTTCATCAAATAAAAAAGAATCTATTAATGTTTCTAATTTAAAGCAAGGGATTTACTTTATCCAGATTAGAAATAAAGAAATGGTTGGTGTCAATAAAATACTTATTACAAAGTAAAGATATATTATCTAACCAATGAAATTATTCTTACTTACAAGTATTCTTGTTGCATTTGTATTTATTGCTATCGGTATTAAGATAATAATTAAAAAGAATGGTAAATTTTCCGGAACATGTGCCAGTCAAAATCCATTTCTTAATAAAGAAGAACCGTGTGGATACTGTGGAAAGATGCCTGTTGAATGTGAAAATAAGATTATCAGTTAATTATAAGTTTCTCAATACCAGAAGTTAAGAAAAATTTCCAGTTATTATTATTATCAGTATATATTAAATATACATCAATATCATCCCTTTCTTTAATAAATTTCTGTGTCTTATCTACACCCATAACCATAAATGCAGTAGCATACGCATCAGCTAACATACAATCATCATGAAGAACAGTAACACTTAAAAGTCTATTTTTAGCTGGAAAACCAGTCGAAGGATTTATAGTATGTGCATATTTTATATTATCAAGTATATAGTAATTTCGATAGTTACCAGAAGTAGCCAATGCCTTATCTTCTAAATTTAGAATAAATTGAAAACGATTATCTTTGTTAATCACTTCAGTTGGTTTATCAACTCCAACTACCCATCTTTTATTATTTATATTATTCCCTTTTGCTAATACCTCCCCTCCTAATTCTATCAAAAAATCATCAACCCCCTTATTAAACAAAAAATTAGCAATAACATCAATAGTATATCCCTGAGCAATAGAATTAAAATCTAAACTCATACCAGATAGCAATTGTAAAGAATCATCTTGTATATCTATCTTATCAAAACCAACATATTTTAATAAATTAGCCACCTCTGATGAGTCTATTGAAATTGAATCTGAAAATGATTTTTTATAAAAACCCCATAAATCTACAATAGGGTAAACTGAACAATCAAATAGACCATTAGTCTCAGTGTGTATTTGTTTAGCAGATAAAAAAACATCCTTTAAAAATTTATCAGGCTTTATCTTAGATTGATTATTTAATTCTGAGATAAGAGAATTAGGATTATAAATAGATAAAGAATTATCAATACTAATAAGAATACTATCAATATTATTATGATAATCTACACCTAATTTAGATATGTATTTTATATGATAGAAAGAACCTTGAGCCTTTCCTGTATTCTTTATCAATATACTTTTATCAGTTGAATTACAAGCTATTAATAAAAAAATAACAAAAAATCTCATCTAATTGAAAGTTCGTTTTTTAACCTCCAAAATCATCAAAACGAACATTCTCGTCTGGAATTCCCCAATCATCTGCCATTTTAATAACAGCTTGATTCATTAAAGGAGGGCCACAAAAATATAATTCTATATCTTCTGGAGAATCATGATTAGCAAGAAATTTATCTATTACCACCTGATGTACGAATCCTGAAAATCCATCACCATTATCATCATCTAAATCCTTTTTTTCAATCCAGTTATCTTCAGGTAAAGCATCAGATAAAACTAAGTGAAATCTGAAATTTGAAAAATCTCTTTCTAAATCTCTAAAATAATGAATATAAAACAACTCAGCTCTAGATCTACCTCCATAGAAATAAGTTACTTTTCTACCAGTTTTTAATGTTTTGAAAAGTTCATATAAATGAGATCTCATAGGAGCCATTCCAGCTCCTCCTCCAATATATAACATCTCTGCATCACTTTCATTAATAAAAAACTCCCCATATGGGCCTGATATTGTCACCTTATCACCTTCTTTTAATCCAAAGATATAAGATGAAGCAATACCTGGGTTGACATCCATCCATTTATTATTATTTCTATCCCAAGGTGGTGCGGCAACTCTTACATTTAACATGATTTTTCTACCTTCATCTGGGTATGAAGCCATTGAATAAGCTCTAACGACTTCTTCTTCATTTTTCATAACTAAATGTCTAATAGCAAAGTTTCCATCTTTCCAATCCTTTTCAAATTTTTCAGGTTGTCCAGGATGATCAGTTGGATGAGCTCCTATATCCATATCTGAAAATTTCACTTCACATTCAGGAATTTTTATTTGTATATAACCTCCAGCTTTATAATCCATATCTTCCGGAATCTCAACAATAAATTCTTTAATATATGTCGCAACATTATAATTAGAAACAACTGTTGCTTCCCATTCTTTAACTCCAAATATTTCTTCTGGTATTTCAATCTGCATATCTTCTTTCACCTTAACCTGACATCCTAATCTAAAATTATCAGCGATTTGCTTTCTTGAAAAATGGGGTTTCTCTGTAGGTAAAATAGAACCTCCTCCTTTATGAACTTGACATGTACATTGAATACAAGTTCCGCCACCTCCACATGCTGATGGAAGAAATATTCCAGCATCGCTTAATGTAGTTAGTATTGTGTTACCTCCTTCAACTACTAGTTCTTTCTCTCCATTAATAGTTAATTTTATTTTTCCTGATGGAGATAATTTTGATTTTGTAAAAAGTAAAATACTAACTAACGCAATTATTACTGTCATAAAGACTATAACACTAGTAATAATTGTTGATGAACTTAATAATATCATTTAAAAAAATTATAATTTAATACCCATAAAACTCATAAATGCAATACCCATTAAACCTGTTATTATATAAGTTATCCCTAATCCTCTAAGAGCAGGTGGTACATGTGAGTATCTAATCTTTTCTCTTATAGCTGCCAAACCAACAATTGCCAAGAAAAAACCAACACCAGATCCCAATCCAAATACAGTTGCTTCTGAAATATTTGTATATGCTCTTTCTTGCATAAATAATGATGATCCTAAAATAGCACAGTTAACAGCAATTAAAGGTAAAAATAAACCTAACGAACCATAAAGAGCAGGTGAAACTTTTTCTATAATCATTTCTACAAGCTGTACCATGGAAGCTATAACAGCAATAAACATAATAAAAGATAGAAATGATAAATCAATATCTTTAAAACTATCATCTAACCAAACTAATGCTCCTTCTTGTAAAACATAGTTTTCTAACAAGTAATTAATTGGAACAGTCATAGCTAAAACAAAAATCACTGCTCCTCCCATTCCAACTGAAGTTTCTACCGTCTTTGATATTGCTAAATAAGAACACATTCCCAAAAAATATGCAAAAACCATATTTTCAATAAATACAGCTTTAATAAATATATTTATTAACTCTTCCATAATAATTAATTAGATTCTATCAATTTGGAATTTCTAGATCTTTGAATCCAAATTAAAACTCCGACAGTTATTAAAGCCATAGGAGGTAATATCATCATTCCGTTATTAGCATAAAAACCATCATTTTCTATATACCAACTCATTGGTATAACTTGAATACCAAAAAGTGTACCTGATCCTAATAGTTCTCTGAAAAAAGCAACAATAATTAATATTATTCCATAACCAAATGAATTACCTAACCCATCCAAAAAAGCCTTTCCAGGGGTATTCGCTAATGCAAATGCTTCTAATCTACCCATAATTATACAGTTTGTTATTATTAACCCTACAAATACAGATAATTCTTTACTCACATCATATACAAAAGCTTTTAAAACTTGATCAACCAGGATTACTAAAGATGCAATTACTACTAACTGTACAATAATCCTAATTCTAGAGGGTATATAATTACGCATTAGAGAAACGACAACATTAGCAACTGACAAAACAAATAAAACTGATACCGCCATTACAACTGCAGGTTTAAGTTGAACTGTAATTGCAAGAGCTGAACATATACCTAATACCTGAACTGTAATTGGATTATTATCATCCAATGGATCTGTTAATAATCTTTTATTTTTTTTTGAAAACAATGATTCGTTACTCATAATTTTAATATTGTATCATTGATAACTAAGCTATCTATCTTTAAAATAGAATCTTTAATTCTTATTTCTGATTTTAATCTCTCAAAATAAGGTAAATACATTTTTAATCTTTCTGATAACATATCAGTTACACCATCTGATGTAATAGTACCTCCTGATATACCATCAACTGCATATTTATCTTTAATATCAGCTCCGCCTTTTTTAACCACTATTGATTTAAAAATACCTTCTTCATTAAAAATATTCTTACCTTTAAATGGATCTTGAAAAAAATCTCTATTTATTTCAGCTCCAAGCCCAGGAGTCTCAGCTTTATGATCAAAAACAGCACCATATACAGTATTAAGATCTTTTTCTAATGCTATAAATCCCCAAATAGGTCCCCAAAGGCCCTTTCCTCTAAGGGGAACAATATATTTTATCTCATTATCTACTTCACTAATAAACAAAGGTAATAACTGACTAGATTTATCTTTTTTTAATTCAAATGATAAATCTAAATTAAAGGCTGAACCTTCTAATATATCACCATTATAATTAAGTACTAATTCTTCTTTAATATATTTAGGATAAACAATATTTGCTGAATCTCTTAATATATTAACACCTACTGAACTTAAAATATTTTGTTTCTTTTCTAATTCTATATTTACATCCTGATAAGGTTTTAATTGTATTGAAGCAGTTGATAATATTGCTGCGACTATTATAACCATTATGATAGCAAAAGAAAAAGTATATGTGTTATTATTAACATCCATAATTATATTTTATTTCTTTTTAACCTTCTCCTAATATTACTACCTACAACATAATGATCTATAAGTGGTGCAAATACATTCATTAATAATATTGCTAACATCATACCCTCTGGATATGCAGGATTAAATATTCTAATTAAAATTGCAAATACACCAATTAAAAAACCATATATATATTTACCTATATTTGTTTGTGTTGCAGTAACAGGATCACTAGCCATAAATACAGCTCCAAAAGCAAATCCACCGATAATTAAATGAATATGTGCAGGAGTTTGCATTAAAGTATTATAACCTAATATATTAAAAATATAAGCCATAAAATAACCTCCAATAAATGTTGACAAAATAATACGCCAACTACCAACACCTGTATATATTAATATTAAAGCACCAATCAATATTGCTATCATAGAAGTTTCACCAATTGATCCAGGAATAAAGCCCATAAAGGCATCTTTTGTAGTCCATATTAATTCACTCCATTGCTTCATATTAGAAGCTAAATCTCCTAATATAGTTGCTCCAGAATAACCATCTACAGAAGCCCCATGAACCCATACCTTGTCACCAGACATGTGTGATGGATATGCAAAAAATAAAAATGCACGAGCTGTTAATGCTGGATTTAAAATATTCATACCTGTTCCTCCAAATACTTCTTTTCCAATAACAACGGCAAAAATAACTGAAATAGCTAACATCCATAAAGGAACATCAACAGGCATTATTAAAGGAATTAACATGCCTGATACAAGATAGCCTTCGTTAACTGAATGACCTCGATAAACAGCAAAAGCAAATTCTACAGTTAAACCAACACCATATGAAACAATAAGAAGCGGTAAAAATTTCCAAAAACCAAATGATAAATTTTGAAATAAAGTTGAATCTTGTGATAAAGCACCATGATATTGGGCTCCTATATTCCACATACCAAAGATAATAGTTGGTATCAAAGCAAATACAACCATAGCCATTGTTCTTTTAAGATCAATAGCATCTCTAATATGTGAACCTTTAGTTGTGGTATGATCTGGAACAAATAAAAATGTCTCAAATGCATCATAAGCTGGATATAACTTCTCAAGTTTTCCTCCTTTATCAAAAAGAGGTTTTACAGAATTTAATATATTCTTAAATAACTTCATCTTAACTATTCTCTTTTCTTACTAAATCTAATCCTTTTCTTATAATCTCTTGCACATTAATCTTTGAAGTGCAAACAAACTCACAAAGCGCTAAATCCTGAGGTGAAACTTCATATATACCAAGTTGTTCCATAAGATCAATATCCTCAATCATAATTGCTTTAATTAAATGCATAGGGTATATATCCATAGGAAGAACACTCTCATATTGGCCAGTCATTACGTATGCACGTTCTTCGCCATGCATATTACCATCTATCAAATACCTCTTTCTTGGTGTTAACCAAGAAAAAAATGTTCTAGAAGCAGAAAATTTATTAAAACCTGGCTTCATCCATCCCAAGAATTCCTGTTTCCTACCTTCTTCAATTACTGTAATATTAGTATGATAAAAACCTAAACTACCTTCTTTACTAATAATATCACCAGTTAATATATCTCCAGAAATTATTCTATTATCTCCTTCTTTTAAATTATCAGCTAATATATTTTGTATTGTAGATCCTGATATTAATCGATAATATCTTGGTTTTATTACTTGTGAACCTGATAGCGCAATAATTCTAGAAACATCATATTTCCCTTCAGTAAAAAGTCTTCCAACAGCTAACACATCTTGTGGATCTAAATACCAAACAATATCACCCTTATTAATAGGATCAATATGATGAATCTGTACACCAACATTTCCTGCTGGATGAGGTCCACTAATTTTATTTACCTGCACACCTTTAGTTTCACTAAATATTTTAGAAGGATTTATACTTCCATCGATATTAATATGTGTGATTCCATTGGTTAATTTTCTAATATAATCAACACCTTTTTGAAACAAATCATCCATTCCATATAAAGCGAAATCATTATCTATAGTAATAGGAGCAGAATTAAATGAAGATATAAAGATTGCCTTAGGTGTATCATTTGGATTTGCAACAATATCATAAGGCTTTTGCCTAATAAATGGCCAAATTCCTGATTCTAACATCTTTTCTATAATTTCATCTCTTGAAAGTTTTCTATTAGAATCAATAGAAAACGACTTATAATTTATTTGTTCTTCAGCAGTAATTATAACTTCTAATATTTTTCTCTTATTACCTCTTACTATATCAGAAACCACACCACTAACAGGAGAGCAGTAATTTACTCTGGAATTATATTTATCATAAAATAATACTGAACCTGCCTTAACACTATCACCAACCTTAACTTTCAACTTAGGATTTAATCCACAAAAATCAGTTGGTTTAACAATATATTTATCAGAAGATTGGACAGATGCATAAACTTTATCTGGATCTCCATATAGATTAATATTTAAACCCTTATTTAATGAAATTAATTTAGACATTAATTGTAAAATTAGATTTTTCGCCTGCAAATTTATAATTTTGCAACGATAAATTATATTATAAATAATAAGATTTTTAATTTAATACTTATTTAGAATGATTCTAATTAAATTAATGAAAACAAGAATATTTAACATATATTTTTTAGTTTTTTTCATAATTTTTCCTTCTAAAGGAAAGCAAAATAATTATTTAAAAAATGAAACAAATAATGAAGAGAAAAATATTGTATATAAGGACTATATATTTCAAGATAATATCAAAACTTTATTATGTCATCAAATAGACCAAGAAGCATCATTACCAATTATTAATATAGAAACTAATGATAAATTACACATTTCCTTTGATGACCTTGATGGTGAAGTTAAAGATTATTATTACACAATAATACACTGCAATTCAGATTGGACTGAAAGTAAGTTAATTAAATCTGAATATATTAGCGGTTTCTTTGACAACCCGATTACTGACTTTCAACTATCATTTAATACAAACCAAGAATATACTCATTATTATTTCAACTTTCCTAATAATAATATCAAACCTTTATTATCAGGAAATTATGTCTTTAAAATATATAGAGAAGATAGGTCAATAATTGCATATAAACGTTTCATGATATTAGAAAATAAGGTTAAAATATCTGCTAATGTAAATCGAGGTACTTTAGCAAAAAACAGAAACGAAAAACATGAATTGGATTTTTCTATAGAACATCCAAAGATTAATATATCTGACCCCTTTACAGAAATAAAAGTTATTATCAAACAGAATAATAATGAGGAAACTAAAATAACAGACCTTACTCCCATATATATAAAAAATAATCTACTAATATATGATTACGATAATGAAAATAATTTTGTTGCAAATAATGAATTCAGATATTTTGAATTTAGTAACCTAAAATATTTTTCAGAAAGAGTTGAAAAAATAATAATTGGAAATAAAGAAGAACTAAATCAAGTGTACTTATTTAAAGACAAAAAAAGATCATTTGATCAATATTCAATATATCCTGACAATAATGGAAGATTTATAATTAATAAACAAGAAAGCTGGAATTCCTCAATAGAAGCAGATTATGCAATAGTACACTTTATACTCCCTATGGAAGAAGTAAGTTATGGTGATATTTACATAATAGGAGCTTTCTCAGATTGGCAATTAAAAGACAAATTTAAACTCCAATTTAATTATTCTAAAAAACAATATGAAAGGAACGTATATTTAAAACAAGGTTTTTATAATTACTGTTATGCATTAAAAGACACAATTAAAAATGAAATAGACTTATCATATATAGAAGGCACTCATTATCAAACAAGAAACGATTATTACATTTACGTTTATTATAGGGGAATGGAAGATAGAAGTGATAGATTAATTGGTTTTTTAAAAACTTCATCAAAAGAACTATTCTAATATTTATCAAATAATTAAATTTGTAAAAAAATAATAATAATGGCAAACGCATTCTACAAAACACCTATTGCTAAAAATGAAGCAGTCAAATCTTACAAAAAAAATAGCACGGAATACAATGAAGTTTTATCAGAATACAAAAAAATGTACAATAAAACTATTGATATCCC
>MDTG01404916.1_pt1 | contig 24370 bp, 13 predicted proteins | sample 811421 | NCBI WGS metagenome assembly MDTG01 (sample SAMN05326645, study PRJNA326480) | marine metagenome | isolation source: seawater | place: Pacific Ocean: South East | collected 2011
CCCCACCCCCTCCTTCACCCCCTCCGCCCTCGCCGCCTCCCTCACCTCCCTCGCCCCCTCGGGTGCCCGCACCCAGACCACCACCCTCCCCGCCGCCGCCTTCGCCGCCGCGACCGCCTTCGTTTCCTCCGGCAATTCCAGATCACCTGCCGCAAGCACCACCTCCGCCGCCCGGATTGCCACCGCCACCCCCAGCGATCCCGGAGGCCTGTTCGCCCGCACAAACCACTGCAGACGTGGGTGTCGAGTTGAAGAGCTCCCATGGTTACGAGCCACAGTTTGTGTGGCCGCGCTCAGACACGATGGGGGGTGAAAGCTCGGAGTCTGATACCCTACAGGATGGATCGTCCGTTGTAGTGGGCACTCGATACACGACCGAGTTTGCGGGGCTGTACGCAAAGGTGCAGCAATCGCAACAGGTTGGGAAGTTGCGTGCGTATATTGACAGTTTCCAGTGGCGAAAGTGTGGAGCGGGAGCGTGCACCGACTTTGCGGAAACGAGCCTCACAAGCCAGGAAACGCACGAAATGAGCGTGGATACGCTTGTTTCCTTTTTGCGCACACCTACGGTGTACGTGGACAAGCGCGAATTCTGGGTTTACTTCAAGATTACAGACTTTGCGGGGTCCCCCATATTTGCCAGAAATGCCCTAAACAGCGTTGTTCTCTCTGGAAGCTCCAACAACGGATTCGACCAACGCTTGGGATCCTTTTCGTGCACCACCGGAAACTCTCTCGGCAGCCTGTCCAGCACGAGCAACACTTGGATGTACACGTGTAGTGGATCGGCTCTTGAAGCAAAGTTTAGCAACGCGAGCGAAATTGTTGGCGACCTAACCATTACCGCCAGTTCTGCCACCGACTCCCGTTCCTACAACGTGGGCAGCGAGAACACGACCTCGGCAGGTCGGAACTCGCTTATGCTCGCCCGGGCACCAATGTGGTGGCACTCCGGCTTGCGCGCCGGTACGAGACAATCTTTGCCGAGTCCTTACAGTGCCTCTTACGACACCATGGGATTTCCTACCACACCAACCCATCCGGCCGTTGCCACGTGTCCGACGCACCCAATTTACGAGTCCGAGGCCTTTGATGTGCACATTTACAACACCGCCACGTACTCTGCTAATCTGGTATACGGCTTCACCATTCACGTAAAGTTCAATGCGTCTCAAGTGGAGTACGATTCTGTGGTTTACGATGGCTTGTTTCCAGCGGGTGACACAAACGAGGACAACTTGGGTGAAGGAAAAGTGACGCTCACTTCGACCTCGTCGCAGGGCTCTCTCACCGATTCTTCGGGTGTCTCAACTCCCAACAAGTACGTCAACGGGTTTTTTCCGTACGCCAAAGTGCGCTTTCGCAGGAAGCAGGGCTCGGTTCTCGCATCCGATGGGAAACACATCGACACGGGGATCCGGGTCAACGTGGCGGAGGTCATCAATGACGGAAACACCGCGATGACGGTTGCGGACACGGGAACTGTCATGCAGTCGTCGGAAAACATTTACTCTGAGCTGTTCGACGCGCGCACGGGACAGCAAACGTTTGGGGGCACGCCAACGGCCGGCATGTTCATCCTCGCAGCTACGCCCCAGGATCGGTTCATGATGTACAACTACGCCACCGCAAGCTCCAACAAGGACCACGGTCACGTTTTCAACCGCCGAGCGATCGATGGCTCCGATGACCACGACATCGATTTTGAGGGCTTTGTGGTAAACGACTACATGCCCTACTCTATGCGCACCACCGCCATACATGCAGATTTCTACAGCTCCCGCGTGCTTCACACTTGCGAACCGGACGCAAACTCGTCCAGCGCAAATTATGAAGCCCTTTCGTCAGCCGCTTCCACCACTTGCAGCCTGCGCACAAAGATTGCGCTCAACAACGACGTAAGCAATTCGCGCGTCCGTGGAAATGCCAGCGGGTTCTCCTGCTCGGCACAACCACTAAACGTGTGCACTGGCACAGTTGAATTGCGCATAGTTTCTCCCGAGAACCTCAGCATACACGTGGACGACCCCCTTCTTTCTCGCATCGTGTCGCGCGAGGAAGAAAGTGGCGACGGCTGCTCCGCGACAAATCTGCTACGATCTGCGTACCAGACAACTCGGGTGAGGGTGTTGGCAGATGGCTTGGACGTTACGTCTTGGGCAACGGGCATGCAAGTGGAAAACACAACCGTTGCAAATTTCTTGCAAGCCCCTGGGCAGACCAACCTGTACACCAGAAACTTGCAAGACCTGGTGCGCGGCATGGTGCCGGGAAACACGAGCATTCTTCTGCACGACCAGCCAGGAGCTGCATCGGTGCAGCTCGTTGTCGACGATGCGCTTGCGTCGATCACGTCAGTGGTGGCCAAAGTCATCACAGACGTCGAATGGAAGAGCAGTGCCCCGGGAGCGATCACTTACCCAAGTAGCACCACCGCAGAAGTGGTGGTCAAGCAGACGTTTACCAGTAAACCCGCCGGAACATCGCGCGGCCATTACGGATACATGTTTGTGCGCGCGCACTTTGACGACGGGAATTCGGAAGAGGTGCTTCATGGAGACATTGCGACGATTGTGAGCACACCTAACATCATCGTGACCCCTCCTGGAGCGATCGACGATCACGCCAACTCCTCTGACCTGAGGATGTACAATCAAAACACGCAGAGGCACCTCGTGACCCTTTCTAAAACGGCTTCTACCGAATGCGCGGAATTTTCGGTGCAGGTCAATTTTACTCGCTGCAACGCTGTCATCGGCACGGGCTTCCCAAAGATAAACGTCGTCATCCCCGGCGCAATAGGCATTGCGTTTAATATCAGCACCAACCTGGGAGCCCTCGACCTCACACCAACCAATGACGGGGCGTCTTTTCCGCCGTTTCGCGGCGTGGACACTACCACGACGAGTGGGTTCAGGTTGGTGGTCTTCTTTGAAGATGGCTCCAGTGTGGACACCTTTGCCGAGGAGCCCGACAGCGACACCACTTCGATCGTGTATACTTCTGCCGACGAGTCTTGTGCAACCGTTGACAATGACGCCAACACGCTCACGGTTGTGGAGGGGTCAAACTGTACCGAGGTGGAGATACGCGTCAGTGTCACTTTGGGAGACGCCACCTTTTCCGGTAGCGACGTGGCTCCCTTGGTCCGCTTGAAGTCCCTGGAAACGACGGCAAAGGCGTTTCCGGATGGAGACAGCGTGGGAACGAGTGCTGACTTGCTATCGCTTCCGTGTGGCGCGGGACATGAGCGCTACTCTCTACAGACACAAGGCGAGCTCACCACGGGAACACTCCGCTCGATCTCCTCTTCCACCATAGTGCAGTATGCCTCCAGCAACGCGTCAGTTGCCACAAAAAATGGCCATAACACCGTCATGGCCGGTAACCTGGACGGCATTGCCGAATTTGGCGCAACCGCTGCGGAATTTGCCTTCGGCTGGAACACCGCGAGTGTGCCGTGGAATTCGTCCGGCGTTACGATCACCCCGTTCACTGTGACCGTGTACCGCGAGTACGTTGCTTCAAGGTACAACTACGCCGGGTCGCAATGGAACAGCTTGCCAGGCACAGCCGAGAGTGGAAGCGCCTCAACTCCCCCAAGCGCGTCATCAACGCTCAACCTCGTGCAGAACGGGACGCTCACCACAACATTTTCGTTGCGTTACACGCGCACGGGGCCAGACAAAAACGTTAGCTTTGCGTTTTCAAACCTTGCTTCGGTTGGCGACGGCACGTGGTTTAGCCACGAAGATGTGGTGTTCTATTGGTCTGGAACGACATCTGTCATCAGCGTCAACTCGGTTGGAACGCTTACCCTCCTTCAGAATTACCACTTGCCGACGCAAGTGCGGGCGTTCATTTGTGCCGACACGGGCGCCCTTGGGGCGGATGGAAGTCCCACTAACCACGCAGCGTCTCTTGCGGAGCAAGCGCTCACAAACAAATATCTCTGGGCCAACTTGCGTCCGGGACCCGAGGACGTGGACGTGGGCACAAGTGATCGCATGGCTACGGTTACGCAAAGCGAACAGCTGCCACCTTTCTACTTTCCTGCCAACATCAACAACCCGTTGGAAATGAAGCTGCACGTGGTTGTCCGCCCAAAGACGGGCACTTATCTGCGATCGGTCGAACTGAAGATTGTCCTGCCAGAAGTGGTGGGGCTGAGTTCCTCCGACTTTGTGTGGAACACCAACGATGGCATATCGCCCGCGTATGAGATCAGTTCTAACGCAAACTTTGAGAGCACCGAATCCCTGGGTCAGGGACGCGTCAACCGCGTGCTAAAGATTGTCGCCCTGCACCCCTCGACGATTCCGGTACAAGGAACGGTGTATCTTGGACACTGGGTGGCCTCGGCAGGCGACCTTACAAACGTTCCACAAGGGCTTCACTCTGACGGGATCATCACCGAGATCGTCGAGTTGCAATCCGTCAACGAGGCGACCAGCAAGGACGCACTGACACCCGCGTTTGTCTCCGGAGATGCGATTGCCGGCTCCGGAAGCTTTTATGTGGGCGAGCCGTCCCGGCGTCGACTTTCCAGAGGCGGGTGGGCTTATCTGGGCCCTCTTGCGTTCAAGCCGCGGCGCGTGTCGCGACGCGCACAGTCGTGCAACCCGTGTGGAAACGTGAACGATCGCGTCTTTGGTGACGCCAATGGGGACTGCAAGTTGACTGTGGCAGACGCAACCTATGTGCAAAAGATGATTGGCACGCGCTCCGCTTACGCCGACGCTTCCAACGCCGGAGGGTCAATTGCCACCGACCCCATACACTCACTCACGTCATGCAACTTTACTCGCGAGCAATTCAACCCCCTTTTGGACACCATTGTGCCCAGCAACACACAGAACGACTACCGAGCCACCGTGTCCGCCCCGCACGTGGGAGTGACCGACGTGACTCACATTATACGCGCTTGCGCGTCCAATGCAGTTTTCATTGAGCCATCAACGGAGTGTGTGGCATCTTCGAGCGCCCTTGGCGACAGGCCAGACGTTTCTATAAACACGCGCGTCCACGGCAACAACGCAGCCGAGTCCACGACAATTGTCACCGCCGGTTTGCAATTGCATTACGACGTCTTGGTTGTGGGTCAGGATGCCACCTCAAACCCCAACCCAGCAATCGAATTCAACGTGACACAGGGAACGCTTGCCACACAACGCCTTGTCGATGGAGTGGCACATTCACTCCCGCTGGCTTCAACCTACTCCGGGTACTCTGGGGTGTCTGGTAGGAGTTCGCACTCGGCCGTGCTTCTGGCCGATTATGACGCGGTTGGTCAGGATTGGGTCGCACAGTTTCAGCCACACAACTACTCGGGAGCCGTAGAGTACTATGTTGCAATTGCGTCGGGTGTAGTGGGATCCAACGGCATCTCTATGCCCGACGGCTACGCGGTGTGGTTGGGCACAAAGATTGCTCCCTTTGGAGATGATCGGTTTAACCCTGGAGATGGCATGGGTTTCAAGTCGAGCTACAAACCTGTTATTGGAGACCAGAGCTCGGTTGTGCAAACTAGTGCCACACTGTGTCCCGATGTGTTCTCGCCTCCTGGGCTGCCTCCCTATCCACCAAATGCAGCACCGCTACCACCGCCATCTCCGCCGCCCAAGCCGCCGCCTTCGCCCCCGCCGCCCTCGCCGCCTCCACCGTCGCCACCTCCCTCACCCCCGCCGCCCTCGCCGCCGCCTCCGATACCACCTCCTTCGCCCCCGCCGCCCTCGCCGCCGCCCGCACCTAGGCCGCCACCGCCTTCACCTCCACTCGAGGCGTGCACTCTCGACTTTCTTCGCTCCAAGTATACCGTCCTTTACCAAGACAACTACGAGAATGGTCCAGACGGAACGCTTGTTGCAGAATTTCGTGCTATGGAAAACTTTCACCGGCTTGCGATCGACGAAAACTCTTACTCGAATTCTCCGGAATCGTTTGCCTGCAGCGTAAAGCAGTTTGCATTTTTGTCCTGTCTAGACATTGCCGGGCCGGGAACCTTTACGGGAAATTCGTTCTCTCCGGCCATCAGTTGGGAGATGCCTGCTTCGGACGTCAACTACAAAAACCTGTCGTATATTTACCTCGAATCTGATGACCCAACGCCTACCGGGCGCAACCTCTTTGGGATAAACTGCACCGGTGCGCCAAATGCCCCAGGCGGCATCCTTCATGGAGACGGCGTCGTAAACAGCTACGACATCGGCGTGTTAGTGTTTGCGATGTTCCAAGACCCACCATACGACCAGCTTCCATCCGACGAGGACCAGTATTACACGGTAGAGACCGTAGAGCAGCGCCCCGAAACACAGTCCAGGTGCGGAGACGCCGAAACGAGAGCGGATTGGCAGATGCAACTTTACAACGACAGCTATTGTCCGGCAAACTATTTGCTTCTCACCGAGCCGTGCGCGTCCAACGCGGACGCGGGGAGCGCCGCGGCCGTGAGCGTGGAGAATGGTGTGTACTACCTGGACGGCGCGACGACGCCCCTCGCCGTGGCCGCCGGCGTCACCTACTACTTCACGGGCATCCCGACGTCGCACCCGATGAAGGTGTGGCGACCCGACGGCGACGCCGAGTGCGCCGTGCAGGAGCACGCGTGCCCCTCGCGGCACGCCAACAGCGCCTACTGCACCGGCAACGCCTCGTGGACCATCCCGGCCGGCTGCGACCACGGCGCCTTCTCACTCGACTGCGTCTACCACGGCGCCATGGGCGCCACCGACCGCCTCGTTTTGGGCGCCAGCTGCGCGGCTCCCCCGGCGTTGCCACCGCCCCTTGCTCCCGAAATAGGAAGTGGAGAGGCTCCGCCGCTTGGTGATAGGCGTCTTCGACGGTTGGTGGATGAGCCAGAGGGACCCGGCGCGACGCCTTCCGCACTATCGGACGGATTTGTGCGCTCTAGATTTGCGGGCGAGAATGCGCAAGGGTCGTGGCATGGATTCGAATTTGCACCAAACATAGTGCCGATGATCACTGAGCTCTTTGTAAACGGTTTGTGGGTCAATGGAAACTCGCAGCTCACCAACGCGCCCCCGCCCATCGATGGAAGCGAGGTGCCAATCGCTCCAGACAAGTTTCAGGTGCGTTGGTCTCGTACAACGCAGCAACTCGACTACGCGAGAAGCAGCACCAAGTACCTTGTAGCGTTAGATGACACTGAAATCAAGTGCAAGAACATCGTTTCTGGCGCAACCGGTCTCCAGAGTATCATGGGGGATACCATAAGCGTTCGCCAAGAAGGCGACGGTCTACCGTGTCCCTTTTGGCTTTACCTTTGGGTGCCACGCCTAGATGGATGGATCAGCGATTACGAATACGCACTTATCAACTTCGGGAACACAACAAGCGCCACGTCTCAAGCTCGGTCCATATGGCCAAAGCGTGGCTCCACGGCAATGACCACTACGGGAGCAGTGGTTCTGACACGGGACGCGCTGGAACAACACGCTTCCAACCCTCCACCCCTTCCACCTCCTCCGTCGCCGCCACCTTCTCCACCATCTCCGCCTTCTCCTCCGTTTCCGCCTCCTCAACTATTCAGTGGCGTCAATGCGACACAAGACTTCAATGTTCAAAATGCCGAGGTCGACGTTGTTGTGGAGAAACTGATGGAGGTGAGTGTGGTGGTAACAAACAACGTGGTTGCGTTTTTGCGCAACTTGACAAATGGAGACAGGTTCGTCGTGAGCACAAAAATATACGGACTTGAGCAATCCGCTCTGCTTGCTGCTGGAAGGGCGAGACTCGCCCTGCTTACCGCAGGAATTGAGAGACGTGCACTTTCAGAAGAAGAAGATGACGACGAAGAAGAGTGCGTAAACGGTGCGCGATTTACAGTGATCGTGCGGTTCCTAGATGCCGTGTCGTTCGAGGTCATACAACAGTTGCGCGATGCGTGGACAACCATTGCGGATTACACTGGCAGCGACCTGGTTGCCTGCAACGAGGTCTCTTTTGAGACGGAGATTTCAGTGCCAGAAGAGAAAGACACCGACGACTCGTCAAGTCCATGGATTATCATTGGAATTGTACTTGGAAGCGTATTTTTGATATGTTGCTGCTTTGTTGCCGCCTTAGTGGTGTTACGTCGACGCAGAAGGGAGGACAAAGAAAAGACTCAAAAGAAATTTAAGCGAGTGGCCACATCGGAAACTTCTTCAGCGTATGCGCAAAATGCGTTTAAACTCCGCCAAGATTGGCCTAACGGGGCTCACACCGTACAGAACTTTTTGTGTTGATGTGCGTTTTTCCAAAACTTGACGTGTTCATGTGTGTGTGAGTGAGTAAGTGTGTGTGTGCGTTAAAGGGAAAGCAGTATGCTTGCTGTTTTCGCCTCGTTCGTGGCACTCGCTTTGTTTGATGCAGCTTTTTGGAAGAACCCGTTCTTATCTTCAGCAATGTTCCTCAGGACATCCTTTACGTTGTCTGGGTAGTTTTGCCTTCTCCCCATTTCATCCACCTTGAAGTTGATTAGTGGCTCGTACTGGGCATCAGTGATGCCATAATCGCGCATTAACTTTTGCAAAAGCTGGCATCTGCGCTTGACAGCAATGCGTTTGATGTCAAACCACTTTACTCCTAGTGTTCGTAGTGCTATGTTGACATTGTTGTCTGTGCGGTCACGAGTCTCAATTTTTGGGCGCTTGCCAATCAACGCGCGCTTTCTATCGGTGCCATTGTAGGTTTTCTGCTTGCGCGAGCTAGAAGAGCCAGTGTTCTTCCCTGCAGTATTATTTTTTAGCTCCTCCCTCCTCATCATTACGTTTTTTAGTTCTCCCATGTAGGCGTCCTCGGGAATCAGATCATCCATCATAAGCTTGTACAGTTCCTTTACTTCTGCAATCTCGTTCGAGTCGTAGTCCATTTTTGTTTTGTTTGTGCCGAAGGATTGATGCTAGGAGGTCGTTGTCTGAAGGTCTTTGTCAGAAGGTGTCTAACGGTTGAGTTGGCGCCGTTTTTTGGCGCCGTCTTTTTTGGCGCCGCTTTTTTTAGCGCTAAAACCGGCGCCAAAAAACGGCGCCAAAAACATCCAACCATCGTTGTTGCGGTTGGGACTATTCACAGAGTAGCGCATAAGCGTTTCAATGTCTGTGTTAGAAACTGTCCGTAACATTGACATTGAAACGTTCACACTCTACCGCGAGATTGTCAAAAGGGTCAACAAACACATATTCAGAAGCACTGAGCAGCAACTTGCGTTTGCAACATCCAACTTCCGCCCACACGACACGAAAGTGCCCGTCTTCAACAAATCGATAAAAAAGGACGTCAAGAGGAGGGCGGCATGGCAGTGTCAGAAGGCAGAAGAAATATTGGTTCAAATAAAAAAAGACCGCGAAGACTTTTGTGAGGGCGACGCAAGCGCGAAAAGGGCGATTAGCTTGCGCCGCTGGTGGCGGGCCATCTTTTCGACACTGTGGCGGATCAAAAATGATCGTGCCGGGGAGCGCATGGTAAAGCTTTGTCGAGCACACACTCACGCATCGAAGCGGCTGCAATTACGCCAACTCTGTCTAGAGCGCTTGATGCGTGACGAACCTAACATGTTCCTTTGGGATGCTATAAAGAAGACCGAGGCTTTGGGGGCAAAGTCCAAAATCGACCGTGCGCTTCTTAGAATTGCTTGTGACGCCCACTATAGAGAAAAGGCGCTGCAGTTCATCGGCTCGATGGGAGGAACCGTTTGGGACTTGGGCTCGCACATGGCCAGGCTCAGCTATTTTGGGCTTACTCTTGCGGATACCTCGTCAACCATAAACTATTACAACATGTCTAGCGCTCTTTTGGAACTTTGCGTGAACGACCGCAACTTTTACACCTGCTTCATCAACTGCCCATTGAGGTACGGCAAGCACCCCGACGAAAACAAATCGGCGTATCCCAAAGAGTTCATTTATCACATATCCAAGACGCTCAAGACCGCGTCGTGGTATTGGAAAACAACGACCAAGTTGACTGCCATAAGTCGCGGGAGAGAAGAGGAGAAACGCGTGCGGGACGCGTGCCCGTACCCGCGCTGGAAGCGCCTCGTCCGCCTCGCCATCCTGCAGGACCGAGCCGACAAGGAGAGCACGGAACGCAACAAGGCCGAGAACGAGGTGCACCGCAAGATGCGTTCCACGCTTGCTCCGAAGAAGACGGAGCGAGCGCTCACCACACCGGGCCCTTCGCACAAGGAAGGCGCCGTCCGTTGGGTCGAAGAGCCGCCTGACGCGGCCGACTGCGCCAAACGCGAGGCGACCAAGGAGGCCTCGTTGCGGGCCGCGCGGGAAGCAAAGATTGCGAAGCGGGCACGGGAACAGCAAGAGATTGAGCGGGAGCTGGAGCGAGCGCGCTACCTGGCCATTGGAGACGCCATTGCCGAAGCAGACTGAGCGCATGTCTGCTGTAAAAGTTGGGCCAGAAACTGTAACGGGCGAATAGTCGCAAAAGATAAGTAAGGCAGTTTGGTTATCCGAATGGCAGTGTGCATACAGGGTTCAGCGGCATGTCGTTACGCGTCACAAAAACAAAACACCAGAGCGTCCACGGGGAGTGCGCATCGCTTCACAAGCTGTCACTTTATACATGCGCACAGCGCATTCAGATTGGTAGTAGTGCCGACGATGATACCGGAGATGATACAGATCACATAGGCCGCAATTCTTCCAGCGATGAAACCAGTGGGTACAATAGCGAAACCGTCGTTGCGCTGTGCAAAAGCTCGGATGAAACGGACGACTTGGAACAGGATGTAAACTGTCCACCCTCCGTAAAAATTCTACCACCAAAACAGGAAGCCGGTATTAAGAACGAGACATTTTACTCCGAGTCTTTCAATGCGCAACTGGATGCCGGGTTCTCTACAAATCTTGTGAAGGTTGCCAACGCGATCGAAAGCGGGTTGATTGTTTCCTCCGTTTCCGACCAAAACAAGTATATTCTCACAACTGAGGGCCCTTCAGGAACGCGATCAGCTCTGCAAACGATCGATTTCTGGCACAAGTTTGATTTCAGAGAAAGCAAACTCTCCTTTGGGTCGTTCAACGACGTACATGTTGTGAGAAGTGGAAATGTCCCTCCCCAAGTGAAGATAGAATTCAACGACGCCTTGAAAACTGGGGGCGAGCGCTCGGGCCAGATTGTGCTTAGAAAAAGTAAGGTTCCAACAGATTGCTCACGGGTATTGATGGAGATTTACATGACCGCATACGCAAGTCACTACAACATTGGCCCGGTTCTTCTGGCGGCTTATTACCTCAAAGGCGACGATCTCCCCAACTGGGAATCGGAACCCCCAATTGTTCGCTCGGCAGACGCCGAGATGAACACAACCGCGGCAACTACCGTGTTTGCAAGCGTTGCGTGGGACGGAAATTGTCACGAGCTGCTGGAAAGTTGGTTAGCCCCACACAGAATGACGAGCCTGGAAAGGGCGTCGTCATTCCAAATGTTTGGGCAGCTGCTCGTTGATCTCATTGCGCGTGGGGCAGAGGTGGGGTTGTTTCACGGAGACTTGAAAGATGCGAATGTGCTATACCTTCAAGACAGCGCCAACAGCAAGACGAGGCTGTGTTTCACCGATTTTGATCCAAAGACGTGCTGTATTATTCCACCCAGTGATCGCTGGTGCTCCATGGAATGTATAATAACTGCAAGCGTCTGCATGTTCCTTGGCTTTATAAGATGCGTACGAGGAGAGGAGCTCTGGCGTAATGTTAGGGAAGGCTTAAGGATTCCACTTGCGAATGCACTGAATTACAAGAGCAACTACGGCGACGTTGGTTGTGGCGATACCCAAAAGGATTCTCTGTGCAGCTTCCTTAACAATGCAAGACTGTTAAGGGCAAAAGACTTGGATCGGCAAGTCAGAGAAGCGGAAAAAGACTTTAATCGGAGTTTCAGGGAGTCATTTCAACCGAAACCAGGTACACAGGATAAGCTAGATCGTCTCAAAAGGCGCTTGCGTGAAGTGGGTCTGCTGCGTTTGGAAGCGGAGCGCAACCTCGATGATGACATGAAAGGGGACATTGATAATGCTCTCGGCAATAGTGGCGACGATTATGACGGGCAAAAACTGCTTGCCAGCAAGGTCTGGCAAAAGCATGTTGCGCATTACATGACGCAGGGAAGGGTTTACAAAAGGGTTTGGGGAGTGCCAAATGAGGAGAGGTGTTTACACCTCGACGAGCAGGAGCCAATCTACGAACAGGTGATTGATTACGCATTTGGAGACAATCCGCCTGTAGGACCAACGGGCAACTCGAACAAAAGAAAAGCAAAGTCAAGTAGCGGAAGTAGTTAGAAGAGCGGGCTGTGCACGGGTTGCACTTTTTTTTCATTGCAAAAAAAGATGCGTAGATTTGTTTGACTCGCTAATTGTTTGGATAAGACCTGTAGAACGTGTGAGTGGAGAAAGGGTGGTCGCAGTGGTAATGTCTTCCCCTCTAGACTTTATTGCCCCCAGCTCCAAGTATGGCGGCTTGAAGGACGGATATCGTCGCGCTCAGCTTGGGGTGCCGACTGGCACGGTGGGACAACCCCCAAAGTTCAGGGGCGAAAAAAACAAGCCTGGTGATGCAATAAAGGCACCAAAAATCTACAGCTCGTCTGCAAGGCAAAACCGTGGCACAAATGTGACGATTCCCTATGCACGCGTGGCCGTTGCAGATGAGCTTGCAAACATTGGACGCGTGACACCCGGAGACGTCGTGTTTGTGCACCGCAATGCCGACGCAACAAGGCTCCAAATCACTCCGAATGCGAATGCGCGACGCGATGCGCAGTCATACGTCTCCATGTCGACCCCACACGCCCAGATACAGCGCCTTGCGGGACTCGACTACATGAACAGGTGCCTGTCTGTGAGCAACTTTGAACCCGGGTACAACGCACTTGTGAATTCAAACAACGCTTGCGACGATTGGCGCAATCTCCGCGCGTTCCACGACTGGGTCGTGGACGGAATTATTCTTTCAAACGATTCTCCGGGATACGTGCTATCAAGTGGACAGGACGAAAGGAACGACCGAATCTTCAACATTGCCGTTCAGGGTTTGGCACAAGTAAACAACGGGTACCAGGACAATTTCGGAAATGCTCTTGAGTCTCGCCTCGTCCCTAACAATGGTGCCACGCACTCCGACCAAGCAACTTCCGACAGGGTCACAAAAAACATTACATCTGGTCCCTTTTCTGACAAATATCCAACTCAGATGTTTGACCGCAAAGTGCGACCGCTCTCCGAATTGTTTGTTGGCATTGTTTGCGAAAAGATCGACAAGAATGATCTCGAGCTGGACGCGCTTTCTAAATCAGCAACGTTTTTAAATGTCAGCGACGGTGACATAGAGCACGTGCACACTTTTAGGTACGTGCTGTTCTCGAACCGGCAAGCGTGGCAATTCGCAGAAACCTTAAAAGATGGCAACCTGGTTGCCGACGGCGACATTCTCGACTCGTCAAGTCTCACCACCGCACAGCGCATGGCATTCTATGGACAGTTTTCGCTTGGCGGTGACGAATCGGAACCCGCATCGCACCGTATGGGTCCCAACAACCCAAAACGTGGTAGGGTGGCGCCCGATGTGCTGCAACCTCGCAAGGTGGTTAGAACTGATGTCAACTACAACGGGATCAGCGGAAAGGACATTGAAAATTTGGTCGGTGCATGGCGCTTGGGTAAAGTGCTTGACATTGCGTCCCAGCGAAAGGAAAAGTACCCGGGCGGTTTGCTCGACACTTCGTTCAAACTCACGCTGAATGTCGACATTGGGTTCATGGACTGGAGAGCCCTTCGTCTCGCTTTTGGGCTTCCGTTCCTTGGTGAAAATCATTGCGAGACTCATGCTGCTGAAACATACACGCGAGTGATGAAATGGCCAACGTACATGTATAAAAACGAAGACAAAAACGTGCCCATGGACACGGAGAGCATCGAAAAGGGAATATCCACGGAACAGCAGCAAATCGAAAGCTACAACAAAATGAAAAATCAAAGCCCCGAAGCCATAGCCGCAGCCAAAGCCAAAAAAGCTGAAGCCGAAGCCAAAGCCAAAGCCAAAGCTGAAGCCCAACTCAAAGCTGATGCCGAAGCCAAAGCCAAAGCTGAAGCCGAAGCTAAAGCCCAACTCAAAGCTGATGCCGAAGCCAAAGCCAAAGCTGAAGCCCAGGCCAAAGCCAAACCCAACCCCAAAGCCAGGGTTATTTCTACGGAGGCAGTGCAAAAAGAAGTTGCACAGCCAGGAATTTCTGACCTGGTGTTTCCGACAGGCCTCCAAAACCTGGTTTCCCCACCGGAAATGCCAAACTCGGCAGGAACATCGGGCACAACTTCCCAAGACGACGTGATGGCCGAAATCTTTGGGTCCTCAGCAAGTGCACAGCGCGTGGATGCCCAAACGCCCAAGGAACCAAGCAAGGCACCTAGAAAGTTTGCACGCCGGAACAGAGACAAGTGATGGAGAGAAACTGCCTCGCGCTGCAACTGCTACACACATTGCACATTTTTTTCTGTCAATGTAAGCATTCGCGTGTATAGTGTGCGCTAACTGCAATAAGGGGTGTTAAACGAGTGTCGCAGTGAGTGAAACTGGTCATGTCTTCGGAAAGTTTAAAACTAGCATTTTTGGCACTCTCTTCAGATGTTGCAACCGCGGTCATGATGGAGCAAGCCTTAACCGGAAGATCGACACAAAAGTCGACAAAGGCTAGAACGGGAAGAAGAAACAGGGCTATCCAGTGTGAGGCGGTGCTGAAGGATCCCGTAGTCTTGACTAAACAAGTCTTGGAAAGGTGCAGGGAGTGTCGGAAACGCAAAGAATCTGAACACTCGCTTGACCTATCAGACAGGACACTGTCCAAAATGGCACGCTTTGTAGACAAATTTAACCTTTTGCAGTACGAGCCGTTCCTTCATTACGTTCCGCGACTTGTGAACGTTGTGACGTTGGCGGAGGCTGTACCGGTGACGGGTTCTGGAATCTCTCTGCCACTAGACCTTCACCTAATTGCAGCACGCTGCCGCAACTCATATTTTGCTCCCAAGCGATTCAGTGCAGTTCAGCTTGCCTACAGCGAACCTCGCTGCCGTGTTCTGGTATTTCACACTGGGCGCATGGTAGGAACAGGGTGCGGGGGTCCAATGGCCGCTCGACTTGCACTTTTGCGTGCGCAACGGCAGCTATACACCGACGCGGAAGTGCATGTCCACTTGCGAAATTTCAGTGTTATAAATCAAGTTGGTGCCGCATCCTTGCGCGCAACACTCAACTGCGAGGAGTTTGCAAAAGCGCACTCGTCGACATCGCACTATGATGCAAAATCATTCGTTGGGCTGGCCTGGCGTCCCGCAGGCGAAGCAATATGCTGCGAGGTGTACTCGACAGGGCGCGCAAACCTTCCTGGATCGACCGTTGAACGAGAGCTTCAAAACAGCTTCATGCGCATGCTTCCAGAGCTTGTGCGCTACTCCTCGGCTTCATCACTTTTGAGTGAAATCGATGAAAGCGTCAAAGAGATACATCGCACAGACACGGGAATGGCGAATGGCCAAGCAAACAGAAAAAGCTTAGATGTTACGGCATCGTTGTGGGACGGGTGGGGAGGTGATGAAGGTGATGAAGAGGATGGCGAAAGCAAAAAAAGCGAGGAAGACGAGGAAGATAACGTCGACTTGTCTGAGATGGGGCTCTGATCTTGCTCAAGCTAACCAATGCTCAAATGGAGGAAACCCGGTTGAGGGTAACCCTGCGGAAGCAGAAAGGTGACCCAAAGACGCGGCGCGAACCACTTGTGTTGCTCGCAATGTTTGCAAGCGCCCAAGCCGCGTTCCCATTTCGTCCATTTGCCGCAGTGCAGCATTGTAGAGATGGGCGTCTATTTGTTGGCACGCGTTGTAATAAACCTCGTCTTTAGTGCCAGTCGCATCGATTGCCAACCAGTTCACCCCCCCACTACTGAACCACTGTTCGTGCAGCTTTCTGATGCGTTCCTGGTATTCCACCGATACATTATCTTCACTATCGCGCATCCTTTGAATTACGCGGCACAAAAGAGTGGACATCGGCGCATCTAGATAGAGGAACAACACCTCGAGATCACTTGGAAGAGCACCGACGAGCTTATTCCACGAGAACTCGTACATTTCCAGCTCCCGGCCTTCTAGATTCGCCTTTGCAAAGACGTGGTAGTTTGAAAATGGTGATCTCTCCGATATGATCACGGCAGGTTGTCTCGCAAGAGCTTTCTGCAGATCCCCCACAAACGAAGCAAGTGCCAGGTGTTGAAACGTTGCCTTGGATATGTTTCCTCTGTACATGTCCTGTAGGAATCCGTGGTCGCTCCATTGGTCCACCGATTCTTCCACAAACTCGATCCCATTCTTGTCTTTTAAAAGAAGTGATAGCCTGTGGAAAAGGGTCGATTTCCCACAGCCAATAGCACCTTCTAGCGAAATCAAAACTGTCATTTTGTAAAGCAAAACAACGTAGACCCTTACTTGCTTTTTTTCACACGCACTCGCGCGCTCGCAAGATGTATACCGGCACCGCTATGCGGCGCCGTAATGTGGCACCACTATGCGGCGCCATAGCGGAGAGCCTCAAATTGCACAGGTCGTGTATGATGATGAATCAACTTCACGACCATCTCCAAGGGTGGATGGAGCGCAGTGTTCAACCCTGTAATGAGAGAGAGTTGGACGCACTTTTAGAGCGTGCCAAAGAAGATGTGCAATTGATTATGAACGGCAGACGCGATGTTGAGTTGTCGTCCGCGTACAACATGCAATACATGTGCGTGATCTTTGGGCGATTTGACGACTTGTATGACATGGTAACATCTTCGATCCGAAGACTTGCTCTTTGTCGCGAAAAGGAATCATTTTACTCAACGTGTTACGCTATAAAAAGTGTATCGGGCTACATGGAATGTTCCCGTCACATGGAGTGTGGAATGTTGCTGGAATACGCGGAAAGGGTCTTCAACGAGCCAGTTTGTGTTAGATGGCGCAAAGTGTGCAGGGTTGTGCGCAAGCTGCCATTCATAAAAAGGATGCGCGCTCTCTTTGACGAAGTGCGCTTTCGTGTAGGCGGAAGTGGCATGCTGCAGTGCCGGGACAATTTCTTTTTGATGTCTCGAGGCTTTAATTTACAATGAGGCGGTGGATAAACAAACACCGAACAGCTCTTAATAGTAGCAAAGAGGCTCATGTTGATCCGCCCTCTCCGCGACCCCCCCGCAATCTTCTTGGTACCTACCTCCTCGGTGTACGGCAAGCCCCTGCCCTATCCCACTTCCGACAAGGGCCAGCCGGGCCCGTTCTCCGTCGACTACTCGTTGGCCAACGCCGACGAGCTCCGTAGGAAGTGGTGGCGCAAGGTCAATGAGGCCTCCAAGAAACCAATCCACAGGTCCAAGCTCACCTTGCGCGTTGACCAGTACCTTAGGGGGTCCTACAAGGCCAAGGACGGCCTGTGGTACCATTCCAACACCCCCCAGCACCGCATGGCTGTGCTGAAATTCTACAATATGTTCATCGCGTCGGACATGCCCGGGTCAACGTCCCCCACGCTTCGGGAGTGGCCCACCAGCTACGAGACGGGCATGTGGAAGCTCGGCGCGTTTGGTTAGCTTCTTCTAGCCACTCTTTGGTCGCTTTCTTCCTTCGTTCGGTCTTACGCCGCGTGTACCAGGGCGTGTGGAAGGGAGTGTGGAAGGTCCACCACCACCACCACCACCACCACCACCACCATCATCATCATCATCTGTAAGATAATCCTGATCATCAGGCGAACCATTTTCAATGTGGAGGATGGCTTCTTCCCTTGCTTTAAACCACATGGCGAACATCTGATCCATAAGCATATTCTCCTTTACCCTCGTCTCTGTCGTAAGTGCGTTGGGATCGTACTGCCCCTGTCCAAGGAACCTCTTCTTGGCTGCAGCTCTTCCTGACTCCCCCCTCAACGTAAGTTCCCGGTTGGTTAGTTTTGCGTCATCGTAATACACCTTGAACAGAGCCCGGCCATCCTCGTCACTCATTTCAAATCGGTTGTCCGGTGGGGGCTGTTCAAGGTTGTAAAATGTAAAAGTGTGTCTTTCGTTTGCTTCTTTGCTGTGGTATTTGTATACATACGGGTTGTCATATTGCGATTGCAGCCCTTGTCGCTCAGATGGGTTTCTTGAGCCCGGTTTCTTAACATGGTCCATTATGTTCAGTTGTTTGACGTATTGGTCGAAATCCTTGAATACCTGGATGCGAGTTTGAGAATTATCGACAGTGCTACTATTAATCCGTTTTCCTGCATCCTCAGGGCTCAAAGTGACTGGAAATCCTTCCGATGGTATAGCAACGGTGTATTTGGGTGGAGTGGGCAACCAAACTGCGCCATTTTCACCATCGCCAATCCATCCTTTAGCCTTAAGTGCTTTGAGCATTTCGTCCCTTGCAACATTTTGCTTTGGTTGGCCATTCTCATCCTCGCCAGTGAAAGTGGTTTGGATCCATGTCATGAGTATTGCAAACATTCCACGTTTGTCAATCTGCACCTGTTCATTGTTCAAACTTGTCCAGTCTTTGTTGGAAATGATCAAAGCTGCCGCAACGCCTGCCATGTTTGTCATTGCTCCTGCTTGTGCGGAAAAAAGCTTGTCCAAATACGGCCACATGGCAGCCGGGTCAAAACCCCGCGATTCAACCTCATCCGCATTGAATTTGACGTGCCACGCAGTCATTTGTCTCTGAAGTTCCATTAGAAGTTCATTAATGTTTGTGAATTCTTTGTCGTGCTTTTCGAGTTTTTCTTCCAGATTTTTATTCATGTTTCTCATTTGTTTACCGTGGTAGTCGCGTAACTCTTGAACTGTGTTGATCGCTTTTTTCTCTTTTTTTTCTGTGGTCGTTTCGGGCGTGGCATCAGACTCTAACCCAACCCCAATACTACTTGACATGCCACCAGAAATTGCATCCACAGTAGCACCAATAAGCGTTTCGGTGGAAACATTAGCACTTTGTTCGGATTGTTGTTGTTCTTCTTCTTTTTTGTTTTGTTCCTCGATAGTTGCTGCCGCCTTGAGAGAAGCTTCATTGGGTTCCTTGGATGCGTCGAGGATACAATAAAGCAAGTGGACGGCTTCGTTCTGAAACCATTCAATGCATTTCTGTTTTTGGTTGGCCAGTTTTTGTCCAAATGCCGCTTGATTTTCTTCCGACTTGTTTCCAATTATAGAGAGCGCCAGAGAGTGAATGAAAATGCCGTACAGTGTCATGTTTTCGTACTCTTGCAAAGTAACGCGGATGGGAAAACGTCTCTCAAACCCCTCGTTTGCTGCCATAAAATCGTTCATCATTTTGTCCTCGTAACCAGCGGCCACGAATGTAACTTTTCCCACATTTTTGGAAAGGAATGCAATGAGCTCGGCAACCGCTTCGGGAGAATACCCGGACAAAAACTTGTGATCGCTGTCCCATTTTGTTAGAGCATACGCCTCGTCGAGAAACACTACCTTTTCGGCATTGGTGGTGAGGAACTGTACTACCTTTGCTTCCGTCTGCCCTTCGAATCCAGCTATGAAATCGCCGACACTCGCTTCCACCAAGTTCTTGTACGCGTGCACTCCAAGGTATGAGAGCACCTTTCCCAAAATGCCAGCAAGGCGCGTTTTTCCCGTTCCGGCCACGCCCATTATCATTATGTTTGTGAATTGATTCGACGTGACGGATGGATTGGCAATGAATGACCTTATCAAATTTACAACCCTTTCGATCATACCAGCCTGTTCTGGGTAATCCTTTAGGCTTTGCAACGCGTTTACGAATTCGGAAATGTCGTTGCTCCACGATTTGGCGTTTTGAAGCGTCTGTACGCGTTTTACCAATTGTTTTTGAATCTTTCGAATTGCTTCGACTCTCATGTTGAGCGTTCTAAAGCGGTCTTTGTCGACGAAGTTTGATTTGTTGTCCTTCATGTCTGACATGGATGTGTTTTCCATGAGCTGTTCCAACGTATTGGCATTTTCAACCGGCAGGTATCCGCCCTTTTTGAAAGTGTACAGGTCCGGAACCTTTGCAGGTGTAGCTTTTCTGTTGCGGTCTTTTACGAGCTCTACTGGACGCCTGAACGCATCTAACATCCGCAGCTGTAGCTGTTGCTCTTCAATGATGTCGTCAAGCACGTCGCCTATTTGGCTTTGATAATCGCGCATCTTGTTTAACATGTTTTGGCAAATGGCCCTGCGCCATTGTTCCACGTAATCTTCACCTTTTAGACTATCTATCAAACTGTCCAGCTCTTTCCGGGCATCGTTGGGCGTGACAAATGTCGCTACTTGATCCGTTTCCAAGAGCGCACGTTCATCTACTTGACTCGTTGCCGCGGGCGTATCGACATCCATTGCTTCACCCTTGCCGCCGCCACCCTCGCCGCCACCCTCGCCGCCACCCTCGCCACCACTCTTTCCAGTGCCACTTTTAGGGCGCTTCACCAAATTGAGTGGTAACCCCGTTGGATTTGCGCGTATGACGTTTTGGAAGAATTCAAGGTTCATTACAAACACCGACCCTAACATTCGATCAATATACTCCAAGAATTGTGTGCTTATGAAAAAAATGGGTAAAACTTACACAAATCTAACGGTGTTACAGCGTGAGCCGAAAGTATGGTTGAGAAGGAGCGGGGCGAAACGTGTCTGACAACACACGCAAGGCGGCGCGCGGGGGAGAATTGCAATTCCGTCGCGTTGACTGTTGCGGCATGGCACGCGTCAAGGTTTGTGCACCGTATTTTGCCATTTGCGAGTACGCCCTCTCGGCGTGCGATAAGTGACTTTGGGTAGAAGACAACCCTCTCAACAAGAATGGGTTTCCTGTAAGGGCTGCTTTGTTCTTGTACATCTTGTGAAGACTCTGCGGAGTTGCGGATCCGGGATTGCTCGAGTGAGACATTAAGCCGCCCTTTTTTAGAATCGAAGCAACTAGTTCTGCACAGAAAAACGACTGGCCGTCGGTAGTGCGAGGAAAAAAGATGGACCTGAACATTCCCACGTTGCTAAAAGGTCTTCCAACCAGCGACTTTGCGTAAGATAGCATGATTTCCTCAGATCTCTTAGAGCACCCCAGTTGCACGTAAGAGTACTGCGGGTTGCGCCCGGTCCTGGAAGTCAGTTCTACACCGATGTCGTCGTTGAAAATGCGACACACGTTGCTCATCTGTCCAATGTTTCCCGCCTCGTCTCCAATGGCAAGCTCTACGTGCGTAAACGAGCTCATCGTAGCGCCGGCAGCCACAAGATTCAAAAAAGGCTCCTTCCAAAAATCCTTGCCTATGGAATAAAAAATCAAAGTGACGCTCCCACCAACATCCGACATGCTCTTGCTACTTTATACTAACTATAATATCAACGCGGCTTATCAAAAAACCTTTCCACTCTTAGCGCGTCCCTTGCGTCATTGATCATGGTCGGAAGAAGATTGGGTGGATATCCAGTGCAATTCCTGGTTATGCGTGATTACGCAATTTTGGTGGCGCCGTTAGTGAAAGTTTTGCGCTGCTTACCTATGGCGCCGTTTTAGTAACGGCGCCATAGGTTAGCAATAACAACGGCGCCAGTATACAAAATTCAAATTACGGCGCCCATCTGCAACGCGCAGCAGCGGCGCCGCGCGTGATCCGCCCAACAAACACAAAAACACACGACATTGAACGACATCATGCAACCTCAACCAACAATGAGCAGTAGTGGCGCAACAGCACCAGTTAACAAAAAAGCCCCGTCGATACCACAAGGGATTGACAGGAATTGCCTAGCCGTGATCTACAACGAAAATCACCACCAACGCAGCAACGAAGATAGGACGCCGCCAAAGTCTAAAGATCTGGCAAAGGCGAATGAATTTGTGAAAAGCATCTACATGAAGTCGCCAAAGGATTATGATGCGCTTAAGCTTCCGCACTACTTTTGCAAGGTCGACATGCGGGAAGATCCTTTTCCCAGTGAACTATTGCCCCTTGCAGCTCAGTGCTATACCAATGCCAGTCAGCCGATTCTCGTCCTTGTAGAGTCGCAAGGCGGGATGCCCCAACTAACGGAAACTGGCCACATCAAGACGATTGTGGTAGTGGTACGCGCTTCTGCAGAAAACAAGGAAACGGTAGCATTCAAGCCAACAAACGACGACGCCCTCCAAGCAGTTGTATCAATGATACGAGCAACAAAGTCAAAATCTATGTGCAACTTTCACCCATACTTCTTATCTGCCATATACAGCGTGGCGGCTTGGGGAAAAACCGAAAAAAAGATGCACGAAAACGCCGTCTTTCCCTGGACCATTGCAAACGGTGGGATAGAAAAAAAGGCGTTTGCGAAGCTTGGAGTCACAAAGGGTGCGGGCAGTGGTGGCACCGTGGTCAAAATTGCAGCTGTTCCGGCACCGGTTCCCAAGCTGGGAAACACCATTGGAAGGATTTCTATCGACAAGCAAGATGCAACCGATGATGAGAAAGAGGCCCACATAAAGAAATGGCAGGCATCGAGTGCTGCGTCGGATGCTTTCTCAGACAGTGCTGCATTCATCAAACAAGTAAGGCAGTTCACCGAGGAAGGCGCAACCATAATCTGTGACACCGTTATCAAGGAACAGAGCCGCAAGAAGAACCAGCAGGAGAACACAAAGAACGAAACGCGTGTAGCGGAAGGCACCGATGATGCATCGGACGCGGAACTCTGTCCATACTCGGAACTCTGTGCAATGGCGGATGATGTCGCACAGAAACCAAGTGCCAACCAAACAAAGAATTCCAAGCCGAAAATGTGTCGCTTCGTCCTAGACCAAGCAGACGTTTCGAGGAAGAAGGGTAAGAAGGGAAAGAAGGGCAGCGACGACGAGGACTCTGAAGACGAAGAAGAAGACGAGGAGGACTCTGAGGACGAGGAAGAAGGCGAGGAGGACTCTGACAGCGAAGAGGGCGAAGAAGAAGGCGAGGAGGACTCTGACAGCGAAGAGGGCGAGGAAGAAGGTGAGGAGTCTTCCGAAGTAGAGGATCTAACAACGTCTGACAACCACGACGAGGATTCCTCGTCGTGCGAATCCGATGACAGCGTAGAGAAGAAACTCAAACACTCGGTGTCTGACCAAGCAAGCGACGACGAGTCCGATTCAAGTATCGCAAGGTCGAAAAGGCGCAAGGAACGCAAGGAAACGACTAAACCCAAAAAGAGAAGGCGTGCTGTGATCCAAGATGACGATGAAGACCCTAGCGCCCGAAAGTCTGCTTCCACAGACAAACCCGGCCCTTCCGCGAACCGAACACTGCGCGATATGTGGCCCCAGTCGTCGAATTCGGACTCGGCTACGGAACAGGCTGCTCACAAGGAGACTGCGTCGGGACAGGGACCCGCAAAGATGCGCAGAATGAGCATTGCAAAAAGTGCCAAGGACATGCTCGATACCGTCGGCCACAATGCCAGCGTTCCTCTGAAGAAGACGCAAGAGTTCCAAAACAAGATAACCGACTTGCGGTCTACATGGGACGCGTATGCCGGAGAATCCAAATTCAACACTAACCAGGAATACGAGCTGCACATGCAGATGATCGGCTTTTGCAAGTTCATCTCCGATGCTGCTACATCGGAGAACGATGAGTCCCAAAAGAGGAAGGATGTGGAAACTTCGATGCGCCTGACAAGGGAGTGCTTTTCCAACTTTTCAAAGACGCAAGGCGGTTTAGCTGCCGTCAAGCAAATTGTCCAAGCCGCCGGATCTCAAGTCGACCGCATGATTGAGCAGATGAATTCGATGGGGAACGATCTGATCCACAACCTGTCGGAAGTCGCGCCTGAAAACGCGACGTCCAAGGAAGCGTAAAAGCTCACCGTCGTTGCCGGCGCATCATTTTTGGAAAGAAGGGGGGGGAGGGGGAAACGGGGTAGGCAGGGTAAAAGAGGTACCAGAAACGGCGCCAGAACAAACGGGTGCAGAACCCACGCTTAAGCTTATCTCGCAGACAAGTATTGGTGTGTGTGTGTGGTACATTCTCGAAAACTTCAATGAGCAGTAACGAAATGGTTGCAAGTGACATATTGCAATGTGGAATGAAGGGCATGGGTGCAAAAAAACTTGAAAAGCTCGATTTGGGTGTTCTTAAAACAATGGTGGATCGCATTGGGGCAACAACTAATAACGAACCAACAAAAACCGAACTTGTGGCCATACTCTTAAAAAAGAAGCGCAAAGACTCTAGGGAGGCAAAGAAACAACCAACTCAAAAACCTTCCGCGCTTTCCGAGCCTTCCGCGCCTTCCGCGCCTTCCGCGCCTTCCGAGCCTTCCGCGCCTTCCGAGCCTTCCGAGCCTTCCGAGCCTTCCGAGCCTTCCGAGCCTTCCG
>MDTG01441399.1_pt1 | contig 24366 bp, 20 predicted proteins | sample 811421 | NCBI WGS metagenome assembly MDTG01 (sample SAMN05326645, study PRJNA326480) | marine metagenome | isolation source: seawater | place: Pacific Ocean: South East | collected 2011
AGATCGAGATGAACTCACGAATGATCCAGTACCAGGACGCCATGATCGGCCAGGCCGTCACGGCACTCGCACGCGTGGTCTGAACCCCCACGCCCAACCCGAACCGACAGGAGCCGTGGAACATGTCCACAATCTCCCTCAACACCGCCTCCACGGGACTCAACGCCCTCAGCACGAACCTCGACGTCATCGCGAACAACCTCGCGAACGTGAACACCACGGGATTCCGGTCCAGTCGGGCGAACTTCGAGGATCTCTTCTACCTCGACCAGGCCCAGCCCGGGATCGAGGAGGAGTACGGGACCCCCAACCCCACCGGCCTGCAGGTCGGGCTCGGCGTGCAGCTGAGCGGGACCAGCCTGAACGTGGGACAGGGATCGCTCGAACCGACCCAGGACCCGTTCGACCTCGCGATCATGGGTGACGGCTGGTTCCAGGTGGAGCTGCCGCCGGGCACCTCGATGGACGGGTACGGCTACACCCGGGCCGGGGACTTCACCCGCAACCAGAACGGGCAGGTCATCATGGCCTCGAGCAACGGCTATCTGCTCGAGCCCTCGATCACGATCCCCTCCGATGCGATCAACCTGACCGTGGACGAGTTCGGGAACGTGCAGTACCAGGAGGGTGCGGGCATCGTGAACGCCGGCCAGATCACCCTCGCCCGGTTCATCAACCCCGCCGGGCTCCAGGCGATCGGCGGGAACCTCTACGTCCCGACCTACGCATCGGGCGAGGCCGAGGTGGCCGAGGCGAACATCGACGGGTACGGGGCGATCAAGCAGTTCTTCCTTGAGTCGTCCAACGCGGAACCCGTCACCGAGCTGGTCTCGCTGATCAAGACCCAGCGGGCGTTCGAGATGAACTCCCAGGTCATCCAGGCCGCGAACGAGACGCTGCAGGAGATCGTGAACCTGCGTCGCTTCTGATCCTGATCCACGAGACCGCCGACCAACCATCCCGAACGGAACGACATGATGAACACCAGGACATTCCTCGCCACCCTCTCGATCCTCCTTCCCGCGGCCCACCTCGCAGGGGACTCGATACAGCTCAAGCGAAGCACCCGCATGAAGCACGCCGACGCACGGATCACCCTCGGGGACATCGCGACCATCGAGGGGGACTACGCGGGCAGGTTCGCCTCGGTGGTGGTGGACCGCATGGTCGATCACGGACGCCCGGCGGAGGTGACGCTGGAGGAGGTCACCCGGGCGCTGGATCGGGCGGGCGCCAACTGGGCGAGGCTCGAACTCAACGGGGGGACGTCGATCGTGCGCCCCCACCCACGCCACCGGCTGGGCGGCACCGACCCCGAGGCATGCCTGCCCCTTGAACTCGACGGTGGCGAGACGGCATCGGGATCGGAGGGTTCCACGCGGGCCCCGGTGGCGACCACCGCGCTCCCGGTCCTGACCATCGATCCCCGGGAGATCGTCGAGGAGGACTCGCCCCGCGGCCTGATCGCGATGCGGATGGCGGAACTCTGGCGAGGGACGAACCGGGCGGTGCGGATCCACCTCCAGAGCGCGCGCACGAGCCTGCTGGACGAGACGGACCTGCGGCCCAGGGTGGTCCAGCAGGGGGCGTTCCGGAACGGCACCGGACGGTTCAGCGTGTTGATGGAGGAGGAAGGGGTGATCGAGGTCGAGGCCTGCCTGGAGGTCGAGCGACTGGTGGTCCGGGCGAGCGAGGCGCTCGAACGGGGCACCCGGGTCCGGGCGTCGGACATCGAGAGCCGGACCGAGTGGGTCAGGCTCTCGGGGAACGGGAACCAGCACTCGATCCTCGGCACCATCCTGGGCGGCGAGCTCGCCCGGGGCGTCAAGGCGGGGACCCCCCTGGAGGCCGACCACTTCGTGCCCGCGATCCGGCGCAACGACCCGATCCGGGTCCGCTCGGGAAGCTCGGAGTTCAACCTGACCCTGGAATGCATCAGCCTCGAGGAGGGGCACGTCGGGGAGGTCATCGAGGTCCGCCCGGACGTGGCCGACGGACGATCCCGCAAGGCCCGACCGTTGCGAGTGGTGATCCTCGACTCCACCACCGCCGAGATCATCAACTGACAAGGAGCGAACCACGATGACGAAACGACGAACCCTGATCACCCTCTCCGGCGTCGCGGCCGGCCTGCTGGCGGGCGCAACCGCCGCCGCCCAGCAGTCCGCGACCACCGAGCGCGAGAGTCCGACGAGGAAGGCGTTCACGGAGCGTGACATCTCCCTGAGCAGGGCGGCCCGGGAATCCGAGCAACGTGCCGACCAGGAGGAGACCACCTCGTCGAGGACCTTCCAGGTGGGACAGCCGGAACCCGGACGGGCCGCGCGGACCCGCTCGCTGACGGGAATGGGGAGGGACTTCAAGGGCCTGTTCTCGCCGATGCCGCTGAAGACCTGGAACGAGCACGACCAGATCACCATCGTGGTCATCGAGGCCGCGAGGGTCGAGCGCTCGCAGGAACTCGAGACCGAGACCGACACCGACCTCGCGGTGGAGGTGGCGGCCTGGACAGACTTCTTCAACGCCGGGACCCTCTTCACCCAGAACAGCGGTGACAACCTCCCGAAGATCGAGGCCGCGGGCGCCAAGGACTTCGAGGGCGAGGGCGACTACGGGAGCACCGAGGAGATCACGTTCCGGACCACCGCCACCGTCATCGAGGTGCTTCCGAACGGGAACCTCGTCCTCCAGTCGAGGCACACCACCAAGACCGACAACGAGATGACGGTCAAGACGATCACCGGCATCTGCGATCCGCGGCACATCGCCCCCGACGACACCCTGCTCCACTGGAGGCTCTACGACCTGGACCTCAACATCCAGAACTCAGGCTTCGTCAAGGAGGCCGCGAGCAAGGGGTTCTTCTCGCAGCTGGCGGACTTCGTCTTCAACTTCTGAGACACGCGATGGGGCAACCACGCCACCAGGGCCGCCTTCGGGTCGCTCGGGTGGCGTGGTCGTTCATCGGGCTCAATCGAGCCGGAGCGTCCGGGGGAAGAACCCGAGTCCCGCCGCCTCCTTGGCCATCGCGAGGGTCTCCTCGGTGGCTCGATTGGCCTCGACCGTCCCGCGCTTGAGCACGTCGATGACGTCGGAGTCGTGCTCGAAGCGGGCACGACGCTCGCGCATCGGTTCCAGGAGCTCGTTCACCGCCGCGCCGAGCTCCTGCTTGATGTGGCCGTCCCCGATGTCGTCGCCCGCGGCGTACCGGCGCCGGAGTTCGGCCACCCGCTCCTGGTCGGGGATGAAGATCTCGCAGTACTGCATGAGCACGTTGTCGGGGTCGCCGGGTTCGGTGGGGCTCTGGCGACCGGTGAAGATCTTGTTGATCTTCTTCTGGACCTGCTTGGCCGAGTCGCTGATGAAGATCGCGTTGTTGAGCGACTTGGACATCTTGTTGGCCCCGTCGATGCCGACCAGCCGCCCGACCTTGCCCACGTCGGCGACGGGGACCGGGAACACCCCCCCTTCCGCGACGTGGTCCGCGTCCTCGACCTTGTCGCCGACCCCGCAGTACTTCTGGTTGAATCGACGGGCGACCTCGCGGGTCAGCTCCAGGTGGGGCACCTGGTCCTCCCCCACCGGCACCGCGACCGGGCGGAAGGCGAGGATGTCCGCGGTCTGGCCGACCGCGTAGAGCGGGAACCCGAACGGATAGTTCTCGCCGAGGCCCTTGACCTTGATCTCGTCCTTCAGCGTGGGGTTCCGCATCACGCGGTTGAAGGGCAGCAGCATCGAGAACAGGAAGGTGAGCTCCGCGATGGCGGGCACCTCGCTCTGGAGGAAGATCGAGGCCCGCTCGGGATCGATGCCCATGCAGAGCAGGTCGCGGACGATCTCCAGGGTGTCGGACCGGATCTCCCCGGGCTGGTCCACCCGGGTGGTGAACGCATGCATGTTGGCGAGGATGAAGTAGCAGTCGTGGGAGTCCTGCAGCTCGACGCGACGTCGCACGGAGCCGACCCAGTGCCCGAGGTGGAGCTTCCCGGTGGGGGTGTCGCCGGTCAGGATCCTCGGTCGCGATGTTCGAGCGGATGTCATGGTCGGAATGTAGCAGGTGACCGGTTCACAGAGTGAGACTCATCAGAAGTAGGTTGCTCGCATTGAACAGGGCGTGGACCAGGATCGGGGTCAGGAGTCGTCCGGTCCGCTCGTAGAGCCAGCCGAGGATCAGGGACAGGCTCAAGAGCGCCACCAGCGGCTCGACCATCGATCCGGAGTCGAGGTTCGGAACGTGCATGAACACGAACATCAGGGAGGTCAGCAGGATGGCGGAGAGGCGACCGGACCCGAGCTTTCGGAAGCCCTGCTGGAGGAGGCCGCGATAGGCGAACTCCTCCAGGCAGGGGGTGACGAGGATCACCAGGATGCTGATGGTCACCGACCAGCCCGCCCAGGGATCCCGGCTGATCGCCACCAGGGTGTCGTGGGCGAGCACCGGGGTCTCCGCGTCGGAGAAGAACGACTGCAGGAGGCCCGCGAGCATCCCCAGCGACTGGCTGACCGGGAGGGCGACCACGAAGCCGAACAGGCCCCAGAGGACGGCGCGGGAAAGCCCGACCGGCGACGTGGTCCGCGGGCTCCGGCCGCGATTGCGCCACTGGTCGACCACCACCACCACCAGGATCACGATCTGGAGGAGGTAGCTGCCCAGCATCCCCACGCCCTGCAGGCCGAGATCGGTCGAGGGCTGGAAGATCTGGATCGCGATGAACGCCCCGATCATGGTGCTCAGCAGCATCGCGATCCAGGCCCCCAGCATGACCTCGAAGCGAGCCGCCCAGGAGGGTCCGACCCCGGGGGGGAGGACCCAGAGGCGGCGGCGGAGCACCAGGATCGACATCGCCAGGGCCACGACGCAGCTGGTCACCACCAGCCAGGGTTCCGACTCCGTGATCAGGGGATCCGAGGGAGGCAACTCCCCCACGATCTCCTCTGGCGTCACCGGCTGTTGCCCGGCTATAACCAAGGAGACCGGAAACACCCAGACAGAGATCACGGCCACCACGGGCGGGACCCACGAGATGAAGTCAATCCTCGACGAGATAGTCCTCAGCAAGCGAAGAGAGATCGCGGAGGCGGCTGCCGTGCGGCCGCTGGAGGCCCTCGAGGAGCGGCTGCCCGATGCGCCCGCGATCCGGCCGTTCGCGACGGTGCTGGCCGCGGACCCGGGCGACCGGAAGGCGAACGTGATCGCGGAGATCAAGCGGCGCAGTCCCTCCGCGGGCCTGATCCGTGATGACTTCGATCCCGTGGACATCGCAGGACGGTACCACGCCGGGGGTGCGAGGGCGATCTCCTGTCTCACCGACGAACCCTACTTCGGAGGGCGAATGGAGCACCTGGCCCGGGTCAGGGAGGCGGTCCCGCTGCCGGTGCTCAGGAAGGACTTCATCATCGATCGCTACCAGGTGGCCGAAGCCAGGGTCGCCGGCGCGGACGCGGTGCTGCTGATCGCGGAATGCCTGGACGACCGGTCCCTGTCGGACTGCCACGAGTACGCGCGATCCCTGGGGCTCTCGGTGCTGATGGAGGTTCATTCCCGCGAGAACCTCGAGCGGGTCCTCCGGCTGGTGACCATCGATTCGGAACGGGGCACGCTGCTGGGCATCAACAACCGCGACCTGACCCGCATGCAGACGGATCCCGACCGGACGGGGCGGTTGCTCGCGACGGTGGCGGATGGTGTGGTTCACCCCGGTGACGTGGTTTCGGAGTCCGGGATCAGGACCCCGGACGACCTCCGGGCCCTCCGGGGGATCGGGGTCCACAGCGTGCTGGTCGGGGAACACCTCATGGGTCGCCCCGATCCGGGACGGGCCCTCGCCGAACTGCTCTCCTGACCCCCCCGCGGCACCGGCCCCCTCGCAGGGGCGGCCAGAAAGGGGGTCCTCCCTCCGGAAGGGTGGTTGTCAGGCACCCGCGCGACTCTATAATCCCTGATCGATCCTTGGGGATTGGTGTAACGGTAGCACTACGGTTTCTGGTTCCGTCAGTCCAAGTTCAAATCTTGGATCCCCAGTCAAGACACACGGGGCCGCGCCTTCGCGCGGCCCCGTGTTCGTTCATCGAACCGTCCAGCGGACGTCAGCGACTCCCGTGACTGACGCGCCTGCTTCCGCGTCGGTTCAATGACGCCGTCTTCGAATCATGCCCAGTCCACCCACCGCCACCAGCAGCCCCGGGGGGGCCGGGACCTCCGTCACGTGGAGGTGGACCGAGAATCGTTCGTGGGTGCCGACCTCGACCAGCTGGAGTCGCAGGCCCTCGTACGTGGCCAGCGATCCCCAGGGATTGGTCACCGGGCCGGGTCCGCCGGGTCCGCCGGACCCCTCCCCGTCATCGGGCACCCCGGCGTGGATGAAACTCAGGTCGAGCGCGCCGTGCTGGCCGAGGGAGACGTAGACCGCGTCGTCGAGGTGGTTCGCGCCGTAGAAGGCGTCGAGGGTGTCGAGGCGCGCCCAGAGCTCGTCGGGGGTCTCCCCGGCGTGCGCCCCGGTGGTGCCCCCGTACCCGGCCTGGACCGTGACGCCCGGGTCGAGCCCGGTGATGCCGACGTAGTCGATGTCCGCTCCCGGACTGAGGGAGCCGTAGGTATTGTCCCCGAAGTCGACGATCGAGATGCCGGTCAGCCGGCCGCCCCCCGCCGAGGCGAGGATCCCGCCCAGGTCGATGTCGATCATGGTGTAGCCGAGGGTCGAGGTGTAGCCCTCGACCTCCGTGGTCGAGACGTGGTCCTCGAAGTCCCCCTCGTAGGAACACGACGGGATCGGGTTGATGTTCGAGAAGCAGCCAACATCCACCAGGATGTCGGCGGCTCCCAGCCCCGAGCATGCCGCAAGGCATCCGAGGCCGGTGGCGAAGCCGGTGCGGGTCATGTCTTCATCTCCTGATGTCGGACGATTCGCCGAGCGCCGCGGGCAAGCGCGTCCGCGGGTTCTCGGCGACGATCCAACCACAGGATGATCCGGGGACGAGGCCATGCAAGCCGGGAGTCGACGGTTGCGGGGGTGGGGGTCCGGTCCTGCGGGTGGTGCGGGTCGGACGGACGGGGAAGGGTCCCGAAGACGCCGTTCGACGCGGTTATCGAACCGTGACTAGAATCGAGGACCATGCGAATCGTGAGCCTGCTCCCATCCGCGACCGAACTTCTCTGCACGATCGGGGGCGAATCCCTCCTGGTTGGACGAAGCCACGAGTGCGACCACCCCGGATCGATCTCGCACCTGCCGGTCCTGACCCGACAGCGGACCGGGGCGGGCACCAGTGCGGAGATCGACGCGGAGGTGAAGGAGTCCCTCGCCCGCGGGGACTCCCTCTACGAACTCGACGGCGACCTGCTCCGGGAACTGGAACCGGACCTGGTCCTCACCCAGGACCTCTGCGAGGTCTGCTCGATCGACCTCGACACCGTGCGGTCGATCGCGGGCTCGATGAAGCCGGAACCCCGGGTGCTCAGCCTGGATCCGCGCACGATCTTCGACGTCTTCGACGACCTGCTGAAGGTCGGGGAGGCGGCCGGGCTGTCGGGGCGGGCGGAACGGGCGATGGTGGACCTGCGAGCGAGCTACTGGGAGGCGATCGACTTCGTGAATCCCTACGCGACCCAGCCGGAGGTCCTCTTCCTCGAGTGGACCGATCCCCCGTTCTGCGGCGGCCACTGGACCCCGGGGCTCATCGAGGCCGCGGGCGGGCGGCACAGCCTCGGGAAGGCGGGACAGGACTCCCGCCAGGTCACCCCGGAGGACCTCCTCGAGGTCATGGCGGAACGGGTGGTGGTCTGTCCCTGCGGGTACTCGCTGGAACGCTGCTGGGAGGAACGCGCCGTCCTCGAGGACACCAACTGGTGGTCGATGATCCCGGGGGTGCAGGAGGGGCGAGTCGCCTTCGTGGACGGGAACCAGATGTTCAACCGACCCGGACCGAGGCTGGTCACCAGCTTCCGCTGGCTGGTCAGCTGGCTGCAGGACCGTCCGGAAGTGCTGCCGGAGGGATTCCCGGTCCGGTACCTCTGAACGGGAGCCGGGTCCGGCACGAATCGGCCGGTCCGGTCCGGGTGACTGCTGTTCTGGCAGGCGCCCCCCCCACTCGTTGGCTCCAGGAGCCGGGCGGGCGGGCACGGGCGTTGCGTGGGTCCAGTGGCGTCGACACCGACGTAGGAAAGGAACCCGGGACATGGCACTCGACCGATTCACGACCCTCGCCCAGGAGGCACTGGCCAACGCGCAGTCCGGCGCGCTCGGCTCGGAACACGCGCAGATCACCCCGCTGCACCTGCTGTCGAGCCTGCTCGACGGTCGCGACGCGATCGCGGGTTCGATCCTCGAGCGCGCGGGCGTCGATCGGCACCGGGTCCTCGAGGTGGCCCGCACCGAGCTCTCGAGGATGCCGACGGTGAAGGGATCCTCGGTCCAGACCTCCGCCGGTCTGCAGCAGGTGCTCTCCACGGCGGACCGCGAGGCGCAGTCCCTCGGCGACCAGTTCATCTCCTGCGAGCACCTGCTGCTGGCGTTGTGCGAGACGGACTCCGAGGCCGCGAAGGTCCTGTCGGGGTGCGGGGTGACGCCCGGCGAGGTTCGTTCCGCGATCCAGGCGATCCGCAAGGCCTCCGGGGTGGGCAACGTGACCGACCCCGGTGCGGAGGGCAACTACGAGGCGCTCTCGAAGTACGCGGTGGACCTCAACCAGGCGGCCTCCGCGGGAAGGATCGACCCCGTGATCGGGCGGGACGAGGAGATCCGTCGCTGCATGCAGGTCCTCTCGCGCCGCACCAAGAACAACCCGGTGCTGATCGGCGAGCCGGGGGTGGGCAAGACCGCGATCGCCGAGGGGCTCGCGATCCGCATCGTCAACGGCGACTGCCCGAACTCGATGCGGGATTCGAGGATCATGGCCCTCGACGTGGGGGCGCTGCTGGCGGGGGCGAAGTTCCGGGGCGAGTTCGAGGAACGCCTCAAGGCGGTGCTGCGGGAGGTGGCGGCCAGCGAGGGGGCGATCATCCTGTTCATCGACGAACTTCACACCATCGTCGGGGCGGGGCAGGCCGAGGGTGCGGTCAGTGCGGGCAACCTGCTCAAGCCGGCCCTGGCGAGGGGGGAGCTGAGGGCGATCGGCGCGACCACCCTCGACGAATACCGGCAGCACATCGAGAAGGACCCGGCGTTCGAACGTCGCTTCCAGCCGGTGTTCGTGGGGGAACCCAGCATCGCGGACACCATCGCGATCCTGCGGGGACTGAAGGCGCGCTACGAGTCGCACCACGGGGTCCGGATCCAGGACGGGGCGCTGATCACCGCGGCGACCCTCAGCCACCGCTACATCGCGGACCGCTTCCTCCCCGACAAGGCGATCGACCTGCTCGACGAGGCGGCGTCGAGGCTCAGGATCGAGAACGACTCGATGCCGGTCCAGATCGACGAGCTCCGCCGGCGGATCATGCAGCTGGAGATCGAGCGCGAGGCCCTCAAGATCGAGAACGACGAGGCGTCCAAGAAGCGCCTGGGGATCCTCGAGGAGGAGCTGGCGGACCTCGACGAGCAGAACGATTCGCTGAGCGCCCGCTGGGAGCAGGAGAAGTCCGAGCTCGACTCGGTGGGCCGGATCAAGGACGAGATCGAGGCCAAGGAACTCGAACTCGAGCAGGCCAAGCGGCGCAGCGACCTCGAGACCGCCTCCCGGATCCAGTACGGGGACCTGGTCCAGCTCCAGGAGCGACTGGCGGAGGCCGAGCGCGAGCTCGACTCCCGGGACCGGGAGGGTGACGCCCTGATCAAGGAGGAGGTGGATTCGGAGGAGATCGCGGAGGTGGTCAGCAAGTGGACCGGGATCCCCGTGGCGAAGCTCGTCGAGGGCGAGCGCGAGAAGCTCCTGGACATGGAACTCCGACTCGGGCAGCGGGTCGTGGGCCAGCAGGAGGCGGTGGTGGCGATCAGCGAGGCGGTCCGGCGCAGCCGGGCGGGACTCGGGGAGACGAATCGACCGATCGGGTCCTTCCTGTTCCTCGGCCCCACCGGGGTGGGGAAGACCGAGGTCTGCAAGGCGCTCGCGGAGGACCTCTTCGACACCGAGGACGCGATGATCAGGATCGACATGTCGGAGTACATGGAGCAGCATGCGGTGGCTCGCCTGATCGGCGCTCCGCCGGGGTACGTGGGCTACGAGCAGGGCGGTCGCCTGACCGAGGCGGTCCGACGTCGCCCGTACTGCGTGGTCCTCTTCGACGAGATGGAGAAGGCGCACCCCGACGTCTCGAACATCCTGCTGCAGGTCCTCGACGACGGCCGCCTGACCGACGGCCAGGGCCGGACCGTGGACTTCTCCAACGCGATCATCGTGATGACCAGCAACATCGGCTCCCAGCAGATCCTCCAGATGACCGAGGACGGTGCCCTGGACCTCGAGATCGAGGCGCACGTGAAGGAGCTGCTCAAGAAGCACCTGCGACCGGAGCTGATCAACCGGATCGACGACACGGTGATCTTCCACCAGCTGACCCCGGAGGACCTCAAGGGGATCGTCTCGATCCAGGTCGGGAACCTCCGTCGCCGACTCGCGCAGCGCGAGATCGAGCTGGAGGTGAGCGATCGGGCGATGCAGGCGCTCGCGGACGAGGGCTACGACCCCCAGTTCGGCGCCCGCCCGCTCAAGCGGGTGATCCAGAACCGGATCGAGAACCCGCTGGCCACCCGGCTGCTGGTGGGTGAACTGTCCGATGGACAGCGGATCGGGATCGACTTCGAGGGGGAGCAGTTCACCTTCGGTGCCTCCGCTCCCGCGGAGGCCCCCGCGGACTGAGCTAGCCCTCGGGAACGATGGTGAAGGACGCCGCCGCCGGTCCCGGAAGCAGGGGCATCGGCTCGCCTTCGACCCAGCTGGCGGTGAGGTCCCGGAAGTGGGGGGACAACGGGTTGCCGGACTGCCCGCCCGGCGTGAGCAGGATCCCCTCGGATTCGCGCCCGGGACTGACCACCAGGCGGGCACTCGCCCCGAATCCACCGGACAGCACCTTCGGGGCGTACCAGTGCCCCGACTGGGGGCCGAGTTCGGACCGGAGCATCCGGTCCATCGGCGGAGGGGCCATCGGGGCCAGCGGGCTCTCGAGGGTCACCCGGTTGCGCTCGCCCCAGGGGACCAGCGCCCCGGAGGCCACCGACTCGCGGACGTGTCGACGAATCCAGTCGGGCCAGTCCGCGTCCGGCCCCGGCGGCAGCCAGTTGGCCTTCCGGTCCTCGATCACCCGCAGGTAGGGTTCGTCGCCGATCTCCGGGATGACGATCGCCGTTCCCAGTCCCCGGGCTTCGGCCCAGTCGCGGATCGAGGCCGTGAGGTCGCCCACCATCCGGTCGCGGGCATCCCCCAGCAGGGACACCGCGGTCTGGTCGAGTTCGGCGCGACCATTCCATTCCACCAGGGACGTGCGGGCCGCCGCCAGTTCGGGATCCGCCTCCTCGGGCGGAATCACCCCCAGGATGAGCGTTCGCCAGGGACCGTAGGCGAGCACCGTCGGATCCAGCTGCAGCTCGAGCATGTCCGATTCGTCCGCGTCGTTGGTGAGGGCCAGGACGTCGGCGATCCGCCGCGCGCGGGAAGGCGGTGCCCAGGCGTAGCCGAGTCGGCGGGAGGAGGCGAGGTCGGTGGTACGGTTGTTGGCGGTCTGGACGAAGCCCGAGGGGGGGTCGATCACCAGCGGACGCGGGGCGGATGGACGACTGGTCCACGGCTCGGTGCCGTCCCAGAGTCCGTAGGGGCGGCGCCCGTCGAGTCCGCCTCGATCGGGCAGGAACCCGGTGATGGTGTAGCCCACCCGACCGTCGGAGGCCGCGACGACCGCGTTCTGCGGCGGTCCGTACCAGGTCCCGAGCACCGCGAGGGCGTCCTCGAGGGTGCGCGCCTCCTCGAGCTCGAAGAGCTTGAAGTTGCAGAGTTCGGGGTGCAGTCCCGCCCACTCGACCACCGCGTCCCGCTCGACGCCGCGTGCGTCGCGATAGGCTCCGTTCACCACGCCCCACCGGGTGGTGCGCAGGGGAAGCGAGACCGGGTCGCTCCCCCGGACCTCGATGACCTCGATGGCCTCGCCGAAGGGTTCCCAGCCATCGGCGGTCCGGTAGCGGCCGGGATCATCGGGGTGGAGTTCCAGCTGGATCAGGTCCTGGAGGTCGCCGGTGAGGTTGGTGAACCCCCAGGCCACGTGCCCGTTCGATCCGATGATGACGCCGGGTATCCCGGGGATCGAGAGCCCGACGAGGTCGTGGTCGGGCCAGGTCATCCGGAGGCGGTACCAGGCCCCGGGCAGGGTGAGCCCGAGGTGGGGGTCGCTGGCGAGGATCGCCCGACCGTCGGCGGTGCGAGTTCCCGCCAGCGCCCAGTTGTTGGAGCCCGGGGTCCCGGGGTCTCGGGCGTCCGGGGCGTCGGCGTCCCCGGGGGCGTCCCCGTCCCCGTCCCCGCCCCCGAACCCGTCGAATCCATCGAAGTCGCCACGAGGCGGGCCACCCCCGCCGGGCGGGACGACGACCGTTTCCGGGATCGGCTCCAGCTCCCGGAGGCTGATCACCTCCCGGGAGGGGATCGGCAGGATCGAGGGGCGCCGACGTTCCAGGGTGGACACCGGTGCGTCGAGGCGGGAGACCGGATAGGTGAGGAACTCACGGACGGGGGCCGGCATCGCCATGAAGAACCCCGCGTGCCTGGCCTCGCTCTGCGCGGTCCAGTCGAGCATGCGCATGAAGGAGAGCATCACCAGGACCGAATCCTCCTCCGACCACTCGGAGGGGGCGGCTCCGATGACCGCGTACTCGGGCGGTGGCGAGGGCAGGTCGGCCAGTCCGGCGTTGACCCCCCGGGTGTAGCTCGCGAGCACCGCGCGCTGCGCGTCGTCCATCGCCTCCACCACCGCGAGCGCGGTGCGACGCATCCGGAAGCCACGGGCCTCGCGGTCGCGACCGACCATCTCCGGCCCGATCAACGCGGCCAGCTCCCCCGCGGACAACCGGCGACTCAGGTCCATCTGGGTGAATCGGTTCTGGGCGTGCAGGTAGCCTTCCGCGAAGTAGGCATCACCCCGATCCGCGGCCGCCACCGTGGGGACCCCGTACTCGTCGTAGCTGATGGTGACCGGACTCCCGACCGAAGGCGAGGCGAGGGATCCGCTGGTCCGGACCGTGGGGTCCACCAGGTCGGTTCCGGATCCCGCGGCGAGGACCGGGCCGATCGCCAGCAGGGCGGCGGCGGAGGCGAGGATCGACCGGCGGGGCGGGCGAGTCGACGGGGGGACGCGGAATCGTTGGTTGCTCATGGGACCAGTCTAGCCCGCGCGCGGACCGGGGCGGGCGACGGATCGGTTTCACGACCAGTCGGCGAGCAGCCGGGCGAGGTCCTCGCCCGAGACCAGGCCGTCGCAGTCGAGGTCGCCGGGGACGCCGGGACCGACGGGTCCCCAGTTGGCCAGGAGGATCGAGAGGTCGCCCCCGGAGACGAGGCCGTCGCGGTCGAGGTCCGCCGGGGAACCGCAGGTGCCGGCGAACTGGTTGGGAAGCGGCTGGGAGATGAACGAGCGCCAGTCGCCCTGGTCGGTGTCGCAGAACACGCTGCCGGAGACCTCGATGGATCCCCCCTCCGGGAAGGCGGGCTGGTCGAGGATGCGGATCACCGCGCCGTTGGGGTCGGGGAGGTTGTGCTCGAAGGAGCAGGCCGCGATCGAGGAGACGGTCGCCTCCATGTAGAGGGCCGCACCGTCGCCGGCGTGGTTCCCGGTGAAGGCGCAGTCCTCCAGCTCGAACCCGGAGAATCCGAAGAGCGCGAGCGCGCCGCCGTAGGCGGAGTGGTTATCGCAGACGGTGGATCGGCGACACTGCAGCGAGCTCAGGTTGCCGCCCAGGAAGATCGCGCCCCCCTGGAAGGCGGCGGTGTTCCCGGTGATGAGGGTGTCGTTGACGACCACCTCGCCGAAGTCGCAGAGGATCGCCCCGCCCCGGGTGAAGCTCGAGTTGTTCCGGAGGATCGAGGAATTGACCTCGCAGTCCCCGAGGTAGCTGCAGATCGCGCCCCCCCACCCCTCGGTGTCGGTGGGGTTCTGCGGCACGACGGCGCAGTCCTCGATCGTCACCTCGTTGAGCACCACCCGGCATCCCTCGTTGTAGATCCCGCCCCCGCGGACGACCCCGTAGATCTCGGAACCGGCCCCGTTGCGCAGGGTCAGGGACTCGATGGTGACCACGGGGACGTCGGCGGCGATCCCGGTGGCCACCATGCAGCTCCCGAAGGCGTAGAGCGTCGGCTGCGAACCGTCGATGATCGTCTGGCCCTGGCCGGCCCCGACGAAGGTCAGGCGCTTGCCCACGTAGAGGTTCTCGAACCACGTCCCGGGCCCGATCCTGATCTCGTCCCCGTTGTCGGCGGCGAGCACCGCCGCCCCGATGCTCGGATGGTCTCCGGGCACGGTCAGGACGTCGGCGGGCATGGAGGCCGTGCAGGCGGCGCCCAGGATCAGGGAAGGAAGAACGACGGGATTCATGACCACGACCATATTCGTTTCCAGTCGGAGCTCAAGTCGACACCCCGGGATTCATCTTGCCAGATGGGGGGATCGATGCTGATCAGGTTGATTATCCTGACCGCATGCGAAACCGCTTCCTCGAACTCGTCGCCCTCTTCATCGCGCTCCCCCTAGGCCTGATCGGCCTGAAGGCCTCCGGCATCAGGGTGTCGCCGCTGCCGGTGCTGTGGCTCGCGACCGCGGGCTGCCTGCTCCTGTTCTGGATCGCACGGCGGTCGGGGACCACGACGGGACCATCCGGGGCGCGGACGTGGTCGAGGAAGCGGGCCCTGGTGGAGGTGGGGGTCACGGTGCTCGCGGGCGGTCCGTTGCTGTTCCTGCTCTACGGCCTGATCTCCGACCAGCCCGCATTCACCTTCCCCGCGAACAATCCAGTGGTCTGGGTGATCGTGCTGGTCGCGTATCCCCTGTTGTCGGTCGTGCCCCAGGGAATCGTCTTCCGGAGGTGGTTCGCGTCACGCTACCGGCTCGCGCTGGGTTCCGGCGCGGGCATGATCGTGGTGGGTGCGATCTGCTTCGGCTTCTCTCACGTGATCTTCCTGAACCTGACCGCCCCCCTCCTGACCCTGGTGGGTGGGGCGATCTTCATGCGCACCTACCTGCGGAGCGGTTCGGGGTGGATCGCGGACCTGCAGCATGCGCTGCTGGGGGACATCGCCTTCACCATCGGGTACGGGCAGTGGCTCTACGCGGGGCCGGCGGGCTGAAGCCCGGGTTCAGGCCTCCTCGGGGGTGCCGAGGGAGAGCCCCCGGGCCAGCTCGAGGTACGCGGCGTGCTGGGCCCGGACCTCGGTCATCGAGTCCCCGGCGAACTTGTCCCGGAAGGCACGGCCGATCTCGAAGGCGACCACGTTCTCCATGACCACGCTCGCGGCGGAGATCGCGCTGACGTCGGAGCGCTCGTACTGGCTGGTCTGGGACTCCCTGGTGTTGAGGTCCACGCTCGGCAGTCCTCGGAGCAGGGTGCTGATCGGCTTCATGGTGCCCGTGACCACCACCGGCATGCCGTTGGTCATCCCGCCTTCCAGGCCACCCGCGTTGTTGGAGGATCGCACGTAGCCCATCGACGGCCGGTCGCGGCGGGACTCGTCGAAGGCGATCGGGTCGTGGACCTCGGAACCGGTCCGGCGGGCGCACTCCCGGCCGAGTCCGATCTCGATCGCCTTGAACGCCTGGATGCCCATCACCGCGCCCGCGATCCGGGAATCGAGCTTCTGGTCCCAGTGCATGCAGGATCCCAGCCCGATCGGACACCCGAAGACGTGGGCCTCGACGAACCCCCCCACCGTGTCCTTGTCGTACTTGGCCTGGCGAATCGCCTCGCGGAGGCGTTCGCTGGTCCCTTCGTCGGGGATGTAGACGTCGCTCGCATCGCGAGCGGTCCGGAGCTCGTGCCAGTTGTCCTCGTCGGGGGCGACGTCGGCGATCGCGTCCAGCGCACCCCGGACGAACCCGAAGACCTCGATCCCGAACGACCTGAGCAGGCAGCGGACCACGGCACCGGCGGCCACCCTGGCCGCGGTCTCCCGGGCACTGGCCCGTTCGAGGGTCTCCCGGCAGTCGGTGGTCAGCCACTTGACGCTGCCCGCGAGGTCCGCGTGACCGGGACGGGGGCGATGGACCGGCGGGGTGCGCTTGAGGTCGTCGAGCCGGCTGTCCTTGTTGACGACCTGGAGCAGCAGGGGCGAGCCGGTGGTGTGCCCCCGACGGACGCCGCTCAGGAACTCCACGCGGTCGGTCTCGATGGACTGCCGGGCACCACGTCCGTAGCCCCCCTGCCGGCGCAGGAGTTCGGTGTCGATGAACTCCACGTCGAGTTCGAGGCCCTGGGGCAGGCCGTCGATCAGCGCGAACATCCCGGGACCGTGCGACTCCCCTGCGGTGCGGTAGCTGAGTGCGGGCATGGCGAGGACCTCCGAGGTAAAGGGTCAGCCCCGGGACGGGGAGCCGGGTGGTTCCTTCCGGGGACGATCAATGGCACGGGCCAGTTCGCGAGCGGCCTTCTCGTCCTTCCTGTCGGAGCCGAAGTTCACCACCAGGGATCCCTCCACCGGCTTCATGAGCACCGGGGCGGCGATCACCCGGCCGTCGAGCAGGACGACCACCGGTCGCGACATGCGGCGGGTCGAGAGCGACCGCATGCGTTCGGCGCCCTCGGGGGTGAACTCCATGAGCACCACGTGCTCCCCGCGGGGGGTGGTCGAGGCGACCGCGAACTCGATCTCCTCGAGGTCCACCGTGGCCCGGGGCGCCACCCAGGTGTCCAGTCCCCCGACGTGGAAGTCGGTCCGCTGCCAGCCCTTGAACTCGCGGTTGGCGGCCGGTCGGATCTCGACCGGGGAGTGGTGTTCCTTCACGGTGGTGCAGCCACCCAGGCAGAGGGCGAGGATCCCGGAGGCGAGGGTCGCGGGACTGAGGGCCGCGGGGAGAAGCGGGTGTTGCATGGCGGGGACTCCTTGACTCGATGAAGGATACCCAATGTGGCTGGGCGAGGCGCGAGCGGGTCGGGTAACGTCTCGATATGGAACCGGTTCGAGTCATGGACAGTCACACCGAAGGCGAACCCACGAGGGTGGTCGTCTCGGGCGGCCCGCGGCTCGAGGGCGCGACGGTCGCGGAGAAGGCCGCGGACCTGAGGTCGCGCTTCGACGATTTCCGGCGAGCGGTGGTCTGCGAGCCCCGGGGGCACGAGGCGCTGGTCGGGGCCCTCCTGGTGGAGCCCGAACGGGAGGGCTCGGAGACGGGCGTGATCTTCTTCAACAACGTCGGCACCCTGCACATGTGCGTGCACGGGACGATCGGGGTCCTGGTGACCCTCGCGAGACTGGGGAGGGTGCAACGCGGGAGCTACACCCTCGACACACCGGTGGGACCGGTGCTGGCCCACCTCGGGGAGAACGGGCTGGTGTCGGTGGAGAACGTCCCGAGCTTCCGGCAGCAGCGGGACGTGGTGGTCGACATCGAGGGCGTCGGACCGGTGACGGGCGACGTCGCGTGGGGGGGGAACTGGTTCTTCATCGTCGATGACCACGGCATGGAACTGGCCACCACCGACCTCGAGGTCCTCCGCGAGTACGCGCTCAAGGTCCGTCGCGGGCTGGAGGCCGCCGCGATCCACGGGGTCCACGAGGACCCCGGGACCGGGGAACGCACCTACCACGTGATCGACCACGTCGAACTGTTCGACGAGCCGGGCCGATCTGATTGCGACAGCCGGAACTTCGTCCTCTGCCCGGGGGGCGAGTACGACCGTTCCCCGTGCGGGACCGGACTCAGCGCGAAGCTCGCGTGCCTCGCCGAGGACGGCGCGCTCGGGAACGGACGACCATGGGCCCAGGAATCGATCATCGGCAGTCGATTCGTCGGCAGGTACCGTGAACTCGAGGAGCGTCCCGGCGTGGTGGTGCCGACCATCACCGGGGGTGCCTGGATCACCGGGGACAGCGAGCTGCACCTGGATCCGGCGGATCCGTTCGTCCACGGGATCGTGCGGTCGTAGCCGGAAGCACGCGAACAGAGGAGGACTCATGATCAAGGACGACTGGATCGGCGTGATGCCGGCGATCACCACTCCCTTCGACGACCGGGGTGCGATCGACCTCGGATTCATGCGGAGGCATGCACGACAGATGGTCGAGGCCGGCTGCACCGGACTGGTGACCCCGGGGTCCCTCGGGGAGGGTGGCGTGCTGGAACCGGACGAGAAGCGGGCGATCTGGCAGGGACTCGCCGAGGAGCTCGAGGGACGGGCACCGGTGATCGCGGCGGTGGGTGCGCTGTCGACGGCGGAGGCGGTGCGGGTCGCGGTGGCCGCGGAGGCAAGTGGCTGCCAGGGCCTGATGATCCTGCCCCCGTACGCCTACTCGGGCCGCTGGGAGGAGACGGAGGCGCACTTCGATGCGGTGCTGGAGGCGACCCCCCTCTCGGCGATGCTCTACAACAATCCCGTCGCCTACGACACGGACCTTCGCCCGGACCAGGTCGGGGTGCTCGCGGACCGCCATCCGAACCTCCACGCGGTCAAGGAATCCTCGGGGGACCTCCGCCGGATCACCGCGATCCGGGAGGTCCTCGGCGACCGGCTGGCGATCTTCGCGGGCATCGACGACCTGGTGGTCGAGGCGGTCTCGGCGGGGGCGTGCGGTTGGATCGCCGGCCTGGTCAACGCATTGCCGGTGGAGAGCGTGCGACTGTTCGAGCTCGCACGAAGCGGACCGGCCGAGGAGTGCCGGACCCTGTACGAGTGGTTCCTGCCGCTGCTCCGCATGGACGCGGTCCCGGAGTTCGTGCACCTGGTGAAGCTCTGCCAGCAGGAGTTCGGACTCGGAAGCGAACGACTCCGGCTCCCCCGGATCCCGTTGAGGGGCCCGGCCCGGGAGGCCGCGCTGCTCGCGATCGCGGAAGCCAAGATGAACCACGCGGCCGTCTAGCGAGGGGTCACCTCAGGATCGGGGGGAGTTCATCCTGGGGAACCCCGTCGTAGCAGCGGCGGGCGGTGAAGCGATGGAGCGATTCGGGCAGCCCGACCGCCGTGAAGCCGGGATGTGCGGTCGCGGGGAACGGCCCCCCGTGGACCATCGCGTCGGTCACCGCCACCCCGGTGGGCATCTTGTTGCGCAGAAGCCGCCCGCAGAGCGGGCGGAGCATCCGGTTGAGGTCCCGTGCCAGGGGGGGGTCGGGAAGGCGTGCACCGGTCCAGACGCAGCAGGTGAGCTGCCCGCCCAGCGAGCCGATGCAGCGTTCGAGCTGGTCGCGGTCCTCGCAGTCGACGACCAACGCGGCCGGACCGAAGAGCTCCCTCTGGAAGGTGACGGGCATCTCGAGGAACGTCGGGGTGTTGGCCCGGAGCAGGGTGGGTTGGTAGTGGAAGCCCGCGGAGTCCCCGGGGGTGCCCCCGCATTCGAGGACCGCGCCGGCATCCTGCAGCTGCTGCACCCCCGACTCGAGCTCCCGGACCAGGGTCTCGGCGAGCAGGGGCATCGCGGGGGACTCCGAGAAGCGGCCGGCGACCGCGGAGACGACCCGGTCGGCCACCGCCCGGTCCCCGAGCATCAGGCAGATCCCGGGCTTGGTGCAGAACTGTCCCGAACCCATCAGCACGGAGGCACTCCACTGCTCGGCGAAGGCGTCGAGTTCCTCCTCGTCCAGACCGGGGCAGAGCACCACCGGGTTCAGGCTCGACATCTCGAGGGAACAGATGGTGCCGGACCGGTCGGCGGCGGACTTGACCGCGCGACCCGCGGACTCGCCACCGGTGAAGGCGACCGCGGCCACCGCCGGATGCTCGATGAGGCGGGCGACGTCCCGGTGCGCCGCGTGGTAGAAGCACTGCACGGTCCCCGGGGGAAGGGAAGCGTCCTCGAGTGCGCTCGCGGCGCAGCGGGCGAGCAGCCGGGTGGTCAGGGGGTGGGCCGGATGGCCCTTGGCGATGATGCAGTTGCCCGCGGCGAGGGCGGCGGCGAAGTCCCCTCCGGAGATCGCGTTGAAGGCGAACGGGAAGTTGTTGGGGCCCATCACCAGCACCGCCCCGTCGAGGGGCTCGAGCACCGAGCGGATGTCGGCGTCCCGGTCGATGCGGGGCCGGCGCCAGCCTCCGGGCGACTGGTCCCGGGCGGCCTCGGCGGCCGCCCGCAGCTGGGCGACGGTCCTCGGCAACTCGACGCCCAGCAGCCGGGTGTCCCGGGGGAGGGCGGTCTCCCGGGCCGCGGCCGCGGCGAGCGGGCCGGACTCGTCTTCGATGGCCTCCGCGAATCGTTCGAGGAAGGTGGCGATCCGTCCCGGGGGGGTCTCGCGCAGGGCGATGGTCGCGGTGCGGGCAACCTCCGCGATCCGTTCCAGCTGCGCCCAGTCGGACACCGGGAAACGCTCCGGATTCTGGACCCCGGAGGCGGGATCGAAGGAATGGAAGGTCGCACCGTCCGGGGGCGGGGAACACCACTGGTCGGCGATCAGGAGGGGCTCGGTCATCGATCGGGTTCCTCGCCGGGTGCCAAGAATCAGGGGCCGGGCGAAGGCCCGGCCCCTGAGGGTGGATCAGCAGGCTCCGTCCGCGAAGGGACCGCGGGCGGAGGGGTGGATCAGAAGTAGAAGCTCAGTCCGCACCTGACCACGTTGGTGTAGGTCGAGTTGGCCTTGACCTGGTCGCCACCGGTGACGACGGCGCCGTTCGGCGCCGTCTCGACGAGGCGACCGTAGTTCACGCTGGTGGTCGCGTAGAACTGGTAGCCGAGCACCAGGGACATGTTGTGGCTGAGGAAGAACTCGAGATCGACGAAGGCCCCGTAGGCGAACGCCCAGTTGTCCGAGCCGAAGCTGTAGGTCGGCTCCGCGCCACCACCCGGGGCGTTGCGCTGGATGTCGTTCACCTGCAGGTCCTGGTAGACGGCACCGACCGTGGGGCCGACGCGGATCAGGGCACCGTTCATGAACGGCCAGCCGCCGGGGAGGTCGAACTCGAACCCGGGGGTGAAGAGAAGCGGGACCTGGTAGAAGTTGCCGGACCCGCCGGACAGATTGCCCGAGGGGACGCCGGCGATCTCGATGCCGGCATCGAAGGACTGGACGCCGTTCCAGCTGAACCCGGCGGAGAACTGCAGGAACAGGTAGGAGTCCGGGATCCGCCAGCCGAAGGTGACGCTGGTGCCGACGCCGACGTTGTAGCGGATCTTGCCACCCTGGAGGGCGAAGCCCTGGGTGGTGGTGCTGTCGTCGTCCTTGGTGTTCGCGGTCCCCGCAATCACGGGATCGACGGTCCAGGCGACGAAGAAGGGTGATTCCTCGGCGCTGGCGTGCCCGGTGTCGGCGGGGGTCGGGGGATCCTGGGCCGCGGGAACGTTCATCCCCAGGAGCTCGTGCACTGACTGGGCGTGTCCGACGGAGGCCGCGAGACCGGCTGCCAGAACGCCACACATGGTCGTCTTCATCATGGGTAACTTCCGATTCCAGTTGGTATGGAGGGTTCCACAGGAGGCTGCGGGCCATACGGTGGACGTGTACCCCCCCCCGGCGCGGGGAGGGAGACCGGCACACCACGTACCGGTCGGACGGGAGAGTATCAGCTGTTTCCGGGGTTTCGGCAAGCCCGGCGAGCTCCGGGCCGAACCATCCCAACTACCATGGATCCATGAGTTCGAAGACACCCAGCGAGATCGTCAGGGCGCTCGACCGCCACATCGTCGGACAGGAGGCCGCCAAGCGGGCGGTGGCGGTCGCCGTGCGTAACCGATGGAGAAGAATGAGGTTATCCCGCGAGATCGCGGATGAGATCACCCCGCGGAACATCGTTATGATCGGCCCGACGGGGGTGGGCAAGACCGAGATCGCCCGCCGGCTCGCCCAGCTCGTGGAAGCACCCTTCATCAAGGTGGAGGCCACAAAATTCACCGAAGTCGGGTACGTCGGGCGGGACGTCGAGTCGATGGTCCGGGACCTGCTGGAGACCGCGATCAAGATGATCCGGGAGTTCGACGCCCGGGAGGTGGCCTCCCGGGCCGAGGACGCCGCCCGGGACCGGGTGGTCTCCCTCCTGCTGGGGGAGGCGATCGGGGACCCGGTCGAGCAGGACGACGATGATCCATCCGCAGGCGCACGAGCCCCGGGGGCGGAAGCGACCCACGACCGGGTCCGGGCCAAGATGCGGACCAAGCTCGACGAGGGATTCTTCGACGATCGGGAGCTCGAGATCATGGTCCGGGAGCGTCCGACGATCCCCATGATGGGCGGCGGGAACGACCAGATGGAGCAGGGGCTGGGCTCGATGCTCGAGAAGCTGGTGCCCGAGACCAGGCATCGCAGGACCACCACCGTGGCGCGCGCGATCCAGATCCTCACCGAGGAGGAGACCGAGAAGCTCGTCGATCAGGACAAGATCCTCGAGCGAGCACTCGAGCGCACCGAGCAGTCCGGGATCATCTTCATCGACGAGATCGACAAGATCGCGATCAGCGACCGAGGCGGCTCCGGCGAGGTGAGTCGCCAGGGTGTCCAACGGGACCTCCTCCCGATCGTGGAGGGCTGCTCGGTCAACACCAAGCACGGCATCGTCCACACCGACAACATCCTCTTCATCGCCGCGGGTGCCTTCCAGGGCGCTAAGGTCAGCGACCTCATGCCGGAACTCCAGGGTCGCTTCCCGATCCGCGTGGAACTCGAGGCACTGACGCGGGAGGACTTCCGCAGGATCCTGCTGGAACCCCACGCATCCCTGACCGAGCAGCAGGCGGCACTGCTCTCGACCGAGAAGCTCGAGGTCACCTTCGAGGAGGACGCGATCGACGCGATGGCGGATCTCGCCGCGGAAGCCAACGAGCGGATGGAGAACATCGGGGCGAGACGGCTGATGACGATCATGGAGCAGGTCTTCGAGGAGATCGCCTTCGACGCCTCGGAGATGGTGGCGCGAGGCGAGACCGGGGTGACCATCGACGGCACCTTCGTCCGCGAGAAGCTGGCGGCGGTGGTCGGGGACGAGGACCTCGGACGGTTCGTCCTGTGAGCGAGCGCCGACTGGCGCTGGTGACCGGCGCCTCCGCCGGCATCGGACGGGCGTTCGCCTGCTTCCTCGCCGAGCGGGGATTCGACCTCGCGATCGCGGCGCGTCGGGAGGATCGCCTCGAGGCACTTCGTGCGGAACTGGGTGGACGACACGGGATCGAGGTCCTGACGATCGTCGCCGACTACTCGGAGCCCACCGCCGCGCAGGCGACCCTCGAGCGGATCCGGACCGCCGGTCGCGAGGTCGACGTCCTGATCAACTGCGCCGGCTATTCGCTGAAGAAAAGCGCATTCGAACTCCCGTGGAACGACCTCCGGGGCTTCCTCGAGGTCATGGCGACCAGCCAGCTCGAACTGATGCATTCGGTCCTGCCCGGCATGGCCGAGCGCGACTACGGTCGCGTCATCAATGTCGCATCACTGGCGTCGTTCGCGCCAGAGACCGCGGGCGGTCTCTACGTAGGGGTCAAGCGCTTCATGGTCTCCTTCAGCTGGGCGGCCTGGCTCGATCATCGCGGCACCAACGTCCACGTCACCGCGAGCTGCCCCGGCTACACGTGGAGCGAGTTCCACGACGTCCTCGGCAATCGCGAGCAGATGAACAAGCTCCCGAAGCTGATGTGGAAGACCAGCGAAGAGGTGGTCGAGGAGAGCTGGCGTGCGTGCGAACGCAACCGACCGGAAGTGGTGATCGGCCGGACGAACCGGGTGATCCGGGCGCTCCTCTGGCTGCTGCCCCGGAAACTGATGGTCAGGCTGATGCCGGGGCCGATTCGACCAAGGGGTCACGGCCCGGGCTGACCGTCCGGGGGCTGCTGCTCCGGCAGTTCGTGGACCGCGAACTCGTCCTGGAGCCCGGCCCGCGTGCACCACCGGGGCGGGGGGATCGCTGGACGGCGGTCGATTGGACCGCCGGAAGGCAACCTGGAACCGGTGGACGGGGCTTGCCACGAACACGCCGGAGGTTCGTGCGAAGGGCCGGCCGATCAGCCCGGGGGGTCCAGGGCGGCGGTCATCACGCCCGCCGGGACCTCCCGGCCGGTCCACAGGGTGAACTGCCGTTCCGCCTGGCGGAGGAACATCGACCCTCCGGACGCGACGCGCGAGCCACCCTGCAGCGCCTGCAGGAGGAGCGGGGTCGGCGTCGGCGCGTAGACCGAATCGAGGACCGTGGTGGCGTCATCCAGCACCACGCCGTCGGGAAGCGGTGAGTCCCCGGGGTGTTCGCCGGCGGGCGAGCCGAGTGAGGTGGCGTTGACGAAGGCGTCGAACCTCTCGCCGACGAGACCGCTGGGGTCCCCCACTTCGAGCGTCCCGGCATG
>MDTG01195761.1_pt1 | contig 24363 bp, 24 predicted proteins | sample 811421 | NCBI WGS metagenome assembly MDTG01 (sample SAMN05326645, study PRJNA326480) | marine metagenome | isolation source: seawater | place: Pacific Ocean: South East | collected 2011
AACAAGCAAATGAGAAACCAGCAAATGAGAAACCCAAGGGGGTACAACCCTTACAATACTTACCCAACCGAAGAAGATACTCGGTGGGGGCTTCGTCATGCTGGTTCTTGGCCTTCTGATTGGGCTCCGCGTCGTGCGTGTAAACTGTGTAAGAAGGAGTTTCGTACAGACACGGATGATGGATTCAGCGATTGGTATGTTGATGTGTGTGCTAGTTGTATTCATAAACTGGTCAAGAAAGAATTAGCCAAAACAAAGTGCGTGGATGTTGAATTTACGCCTAGAATCGACGAAATTCGTGTCCAATAGCTTTATGTTCATTACTAAATGTGGTAGTAACATGCCTAAAGAAGTACGGTACACCTATAACGGTAAAGAAGTTGGAACACTAAGAAAGCTAGTAAGCGATGTTGTGGTTCTTGAAGAATCATGGATAGCAGCCGCTGACAAGTTTTTCGCTAACAATGGATATCAAGCATTCCTCAAGTATTCTAAAGCACTAATTCGTCAAGAGTGCAGTGACGATTTGACAGATGCTCAAGCTTGGATGCTACTTCACCACATTACTAACAGCGGAGTGCCATTGGCTCTTCGTGACGAAACTGCTGATGAGAAGTCTGCCCCTGCTAAAGTTGTTAGCGGAATGGCGGGCGCTGTCTTAGGAGTAGGAGATACTGTTATCGGTACTTCTGCAAAGCTTGTTCAACCTGTAATTCCTAAGAAAAAGAGCGTTGAGAGCTCAGAAACGGCAGATTCAGACGAGTAATGTTCATAAGGTAACTGCATTACCTTAGCGCTATGAGCGATTGCTGGAAAGTCCCTTGGACAGATTACCTGTCGATGATTACAGGGATAAAAGACGATGCGTATTCTCCGCATTGCTTCAATATGGAAGACGGTATGGTCGTTTTTCGGACAAAAAGAGAGAGAAGGCTACTAGAAGATGTAATTTCATGGGCTAATGACAAAGTCCTTCCTGAGCGTGAGCCACTAGCTGGAGAACCTCGTAAGAAGAAGGAGAAAGCTACGAGTGGTCGAGAAGGTCCGAGCATTGGTCAACTTATTCTCCAGCATCCGACGATTATTACCAATTTGCGGACAAAAAATACCGATTACCTCCAAGGATTGTGTCCTTTGTGTGCAGAAGTCGGTAAAGACTCAGATGAAAACCACTTCTTCATTCACGAAACTTCAGGTGGATATGGTTGTGTATCGGATTGTGAAACTTCTGAATTGACACGCACACTTGTGAAGATTATGTCCAACGCAGGCATTCTTGAATCTGACACATCTCAAAAAGTAAAAGAAGATGAATCAGAAACTCCGGTTCCCTCGACAGTATATAAAGAAAGTAAAAAAGAGGAAAAAAAGAAGTATGTGTCGAGATTTGAACCCGATATAGAAAGTCCTGGTAGTCGCTTAGTCAAGAATACTGACCACCATACTGTTGAGCATATTCTTATCGACAGTAACGACATGCACGAGGGTTGGATTTACAACCGCGTTGAAACTTCTAAGAAAACAGGTAAAGAAACCATTAATGAAATTGAGGTAGCCGAAGCCAATGTAAGGGCTCTTTGGCAATCTATTGTCCGTCATATCATACCTTCTCCTGTTATCGGGGGTTCATTTGAAGTGTCCGAGCTATGGGACACAATGAAAATAGACAGGACTAAGCAGGGGGAGAAGTACCGCCGATGGAATTTCCCTTCTGACATTCTCATTCTCTTAGGGGTCCTTGAAAAAAACGGAAACCGCTATACAGTAAGGAGGGCATACCGATGATATTAGACAGGCTAGATGAAGTGACTATTGGAAAGCCGTGCGAAGTGGATGGTTGCTCGACTGTATGTGTTGATGGTGAAGACCGTTGCCACGACCACAGTATTCACCGTATGATTGAGGCGCTGTTTACCATTGATGAGAGATGTCGATTCGGTGGAGTAACTTGTACTGTACAAGCCACCGTTTGCAATGAGCATGATGTTCCTATGTGTGAGACATGTTATTCCCAATGGACCCGCATTCAAGCAGGTCGTCAATGGACCCGCAGTCGAGCAGGTCGTCGAAGCCTGCCGGAGATAATCACGGCACGAGTAAGTCGGATGGAATTTGAGAGAAGACAGGAGTTGAGAAAGTGACAAACATAGCAATTTGTGAGCAGAACCCAGGATATATGGGTCGTATGCTTGACGGAACAAGAGTAGCAGTAAGAACGAGAGACAAAGACGGCAACCGTAAGATGGACTTCTATGAAGTCCCAGCGGAGTGTTACATTGACTTGAACAACTTTTCAGAACGCTATACTTGGGATGGGTCAAAGCGAGTAAAGTGCAACCCTGCGAAGGCAGTCTTCAACCCTATGGAGTATCTTACAGAAGACTGGCGTAAAGAACGCTCAGGAGTAATCAATGTGAGTCCTAGGGCTGGTAAGACTATTGAAGATAGGCCACTTGCCCGTGTTACTTTCAATTCTCGTTCTGACTTGCGTAAGTTTCTCAAGGACTACACCCCTGTTTATGGGGCTGACTTGGCACAAGAGGACATTTGCGCTATCAGGTATGAAACAGGAAACGAGGACTTTGAGCTTCACAAGTGCTACTTCGATATTGAGGCGGTTCAGTTTCATAGAGATGACCCACTAAAGGCTGAGTGGCTAGTCGATTGGAAGAAAGAAATTTGGCATGACCAGCAGATGGTCAACTCCATTGTTGCTTACGATAACTGGCTAGACACTTACTTCGTCTTTGCCTGTCATCCCACCTGGGAAGAAGAAGTAAGCAGTGCTCAAGACGGTGATAGGACAATCATCGAAAAGAAGCATAAGACTGAGAAAGCTATGCTCACTTCTTTTGCTGAATGGTTTTACAAGTCTGACTTTGATGTAGTAACTGGCTGGAACAGTGCAGGGTATGATATGTCTGTTCTTTACCATCGTATGGAGTCTCTCCGTGTGCCTCATTGTATGAATGGCGCCCACTTTGAGAACGGCCTTATGCCTCGTGAAGTCTATGGTGGAGGCGCTATGTCGCCTTACGGTATCATGGATGAACCATTCCACAAAGGAGGGCGTGAGTATCTATGGCAACAACAACCACTACGAGGTGTTGACCACTTAGACATGATGGTGGCGTTCAAGCGTCTTTACAAAGACTCCACTAACAACGAATTGGTATCTGCTCGGTTAGGTCGTGTCGCTCAATTCCTTGGACTGCGTGATGGTAAGCTGGAGTCTCCTGATTTCTATTCAAAGGACTACCACATTGGTTGGGAAGAATTCCGTAACTATAACATTCGGGATGTTGAGTTGTTAGTACAAATTGATGATGCATGGAATGTAATCGGTTCTTTCAAGACGGTTCAGCAGTTAGTCGGTTGCCAGCTTCGTTCCACTTTCTATGCTACTGGTCTTGCTCGTGTTATGTTCAATGAGGAGGCTGACTGGAAGCAACGAACCTATCCTTACGAGCATGAGTTTGCTGACGATGACGACGACCTTGAGGGTGCTATCGTTCTTGACCCTGAAGAATTGGACTCAGTCGGGCTACATGACTGGACTGTTATTCTTGATTTCGCTGGTCTATATCCTTCTATCATGTGTGCATACAACACCTGCCACTCTTCCAAAGTGCGACCAGGAATGCCTCACTTAGATGATGATATGATTGGTCATAACGGTGTTCGCTTCCGTAAGAATCCTGTTGGTGTATTGCCTAAGATGGTTCTTCGTCTTGACGAGCAAAGAGATGAATACAAAGCGAAGCTGAAAGAAGCCGAAGCTGCTGGCGACAAAGTCGCAGCCCGAAAGTGGAACGCTATGCAGCTTTCCGTAAAGCGAATGCGAGCATCTTTCTATGGTATCATGGCTTTCCCTAAGTTTTCATGGTATGACCCTGATATTGCTAAGACAATCACTATGGGTGGTCGTAATGCACTTCTGTCTATCAAGGCTAAAGCCGAAGAAGCAGGGTTCAAGGTTGTATTCGGACACACTGACTCTATCTTCGTTACTATGCCTAAGGACTGGACTCAGGAGAAGGTGTATGAGGAATCTATCGCCCTCGCTAAGGTTCTTACCGACCATGTTCAAGCCGACCTTCGGACTGACAAGGTAATAGTCGAATTAGAGGCTATCATGGACAAGTATTTCATTGCAAAGAAGAACCGATATGCTGGTCGTAAAGCGTGGGATGACAAAAAGGGCTTTCTCAACCTTGACTTCTCCGAAGACGGATGGCCTGAGGTTTCAAGAAAGATGTCAGGTATGGAGGCAAAGCAAACCAACACTGCTCCTATTGGTCGTAACATTCAGTTGCAAACCCTTGGTCGCATTTTCAACAGCGAGTCTCCGAGAGAGATTCAAGATAGCATCAAGCAGTTAGTTACAGATGTAAGGAACGGAGATGTCGAGGACTCTCAACTAGTCGCTAATGCCAAGCTAAACAAGTGGCTACCTCATCACATGGATTGGCATTGGTCTTACGAGAAAAACTGCGACTGTGGCGAATGTCCTGAGCCTAAGACTGGTGACCAACGCGATGACGATGACGCTTGTTATGCAAAGAAGTATTGGTCTGCTACTGCTGCTCTATTTCACAATGATGTACTCGCTGACGAGTCAAAGGGCTTCCTAAAGTTGGACAAGGGTGACTCTTTCAGTTGGACTCATGTATGCGATGGCCCGACTGCTCTTCCTAAAGATGGATGGGTTGGATTTTACGAGTTAGACCAAATTGCTGATTACACTCTTGACTATGCACTTTTGGCTGAAAAGCATGTAATCAAGAAGCTTGAGAACATTTACTTTGGTATGGGCTGGGATATTGATACTCTTTACGAAAAGAAGCGTTACTCGTTAGACGACTTCCTTTCAATATAGGACTTTCCTATCGACAGTGTTCTGCCAGCTGTAATGGCCTCCACCATTCCGTCTAGGTTATCAATGGTCGCCATTAATGGATGTGCGCGTAGCGACATTCCAGGGTCTTCCCCACCTATACCACCAAGTAAAGAGGTGGAGTTGGCTACCATATGTCCGCTTTTTGCTAGTCCTGAGAGATAGCCTGTACTACCCATATTGTCAATGAGTGCATCAATGTACCTAATATCTAAATCTCCTAAACCGTTCTTAGAATTCATCTGTGCGTTGAAGATTTCTTTTATACAGGCTAAAGCAGCTTCTAAGCCGTACTCGTGCGCCACCCAAAATGGGTCGTTACAAACTGTGAGATATTCGTCATAATACTCTCCTATTAGGTCATAGGCGTTTTCCATCATTGGGTTAGACTTGCCTGGCTTCGGCTCAGCTGGTCCCCTTACAAAAACTGACCATCGCTCTATGTCTTCGGCTGGGTGTTTATCTTTGTTAGCGAAGGCTCTCCCACCGTTTACCAGTCCGTTTATTTGATACCTGCCTATCGACTCTTTTAGTAAAAGTAAGTAAGAATCAATATCCATTTCAGGAGCTCTCGATGTCCTAATTCGTAGTCCTTCAGGAGTTTCATTAACTCTAAAAGGAGGGTCTTGATTACCTCCCTTGTAGCTTAGAAATTGCTGGATAAAGCCTAAGTCTAATTCAAAGGTACTCACTACATCTTGGTCATAGACTATGTCAATAGCCTGTTCTTCGTGTATGTACCTATACACCTTTACTGCATCGTCTAAATACAGGGTCGAGCAGAAGTTGGCTAGCTTCTTTGCTGTTTCTTCGTCATTGTACTCATCTTTTAGATAGAATTTGGTTAGTGGCTGCTGGATAGCTGAACGAGATAGGTCAAGAATCTGAATGATACGGTCAGTTGTTGGCACTGTTCCCTTACCTCCACCGTGGAATGCTCTTAGACCAGCTTGTGTTACTGGCTCTCCTACATTCGCGGCACCCGTCGCGCCAATCATTTCTCCTGGTCGCGCCTTGCTTTCGATATAGTAGTCATAAGCGCGACCAAAGTAAGATAGCGGGTCCTCTATTTCCCTCAGCTTCAATTTTTTTGTCAATTTTAACAGAATATTTTCTGGCAGCCGAGAAGCTTTGCCCCTCAAAGTATAGTCTGTTCCTCTTTGACACATGTCACAATGGTCTTCAAGCGTGTTTCCATGCTTACACAGCTGCGCGATAAAATGTGGCTGAAGTGAAAGTGATTTTCCGCGAGGATTGTCAGGACCTCGTGCATGGAATGGTTGAAGTCCATCTTCCCCAGTTTGAAGTGCCAACACTTTACCTAACCTCATGTTAACTAGATAACCTCTATCATCAATCATCAAGTTTTCACACGCGCGCTTGAGCCTGTGCTCAAGATACCCACTATCTTGAATTACACCCATGGATGACTCCATCATTACACGACGACCTGCCATAGAACCCAGGAAGTATTCTCTTGGAGACATACCAGTGGAATAGGAGTCAGTAGTAAACCCAAATGCTTCGCCGGAATAGTCAGGTGGGTTTTCTGTAACTACGGGTTCGAATTCAGGGTCTGCCTGTTGCTCATAAGACCCACTAATAGAATAGCCTCCTGAGAAGTGGGAAAGAAGGCGCCCCACTTTGACACCACTAATTATTCTATTTCCTCCCACTCTTACCTGCCCGTAAGCCCCTGACATTTGCTGAATGTTTAGATTGCCTGCGCGGGCACCTGAAACAACTGCGATGTTCATTTGATTAGCAGTACCCTGGAGTTGCCTAGTTAATTTGATAATTTCATCGTCAAACTCGTTTGTAATCTCAGAAACTGCTAACTCGGTCCAGCCAAGAGGGTCGTAAGTAATCCAATGGCGAGAGTACTCCTCAAAGTACTCATCGGGTAGTTTATGTAGTGACTTGGTGAAGAAAGCCTCAGTTACTATGCGTATCTTTTCATTAGCTTCGTCGTATAACTCCTTTTTCTTTTCAAGGAACTCAGGGTCCCTTAGTGAAACATCCTCTATACCAATAGTATAGCCCACATACAAGTGAGCAGCAAAGAACAGGCGGTTAATGTGGTCAATGAAGTCTGCTAGCTTTCTAATACCTAGCTCGTAGTTGTAATGATAAACGAATGCTGCGCCTAGTACCATAGACCCATTCTTTACTCCTTTTGCATCTAGCGTACCATACCTAAGAACACCGTCGCGGATAGAAACAGGTGCGCCTGTGGAGTCTTCCCAATCACAATTGATTCCCTCAGGGATAAACATGGACACTACTGATTTACCAGTGTAATACTCCTTGAAGTCAGGCTCAGGCAGTTCTGTTACATACTTGACATTACCTTCGTCATCTCTTGTATAGACTAACCCCAGCATTTGAATTAGAGCCTTTCTAGTAAAGTAAACATAACCGTCTTTATCGTAGCCTATTCTTCCATCGAATGTACCATACGGCCCTTTGAACTTCTTTTTCTCATCATCATCTAACTTTTGATAAGCATTGTAAGTAATAGTTGTATCTTTTCCTTTGTAGGTTAGTTTAGACTTATTGGGGAAGGTAAGCAAGTAAGCGCCTGATGTTTCGTCTTGGTCGGAAGCAATAGTAGGTCTGCCGTAGCGAGAGTGGATAATTTGCTTATTTACATCTAAAATGTCCTTTGCTTCTTGGATAGCTTCGGGGGATTGTGGTACGAAACACCTCATAGTATCTCCGTCATAGTCAGCATTGAAAGGAACACAAATAGTAGGGTTAAATGAAAATGATTTCTGAGGAAGAGGCACGACTTTGCCAGCCATAACATTCTGACGATGGAGAGCAGGTGCACGAGTAAAGAGGATAGTATCGTGCTTTCTTAGACAGCGATGAACAATGTCCCCCACTCTTAGTGTATCTGCAACTCTAGTACGCTGCTTTACAGCGAATTCGTAAGTGAAGTCCCTTCTAGCTCTCTTAAGTTCGTCCTCCATTCCCGCTTCGTCACCCTTTAGCTCATACTTCGCTCTTATCGGTCTCTCTATCTCCCTTCTCCAAGTAAATTGCTCATCAGGATAGTCCCAACCGTTCTTGCTATCAACTGCGAATGGGTCATAGACAGTATTTGGTCCATCTTCTAAAGACACTAGATTCTTTGTCGGGCGAAGCCTTTGAATGTACTTAGCCCCACCAATGAAGTTACCTTCGTCATCCTTCGTGTAATATTTGTCGATATCCCACTTATCGAGAGAAATGATGGCTCTTTTTTCATAGGGATATCCTTTGATTACTGCCTTCTTTAGTTCATCTATGTTTTCTTTGGTGACTCTCTCCGCAATAGTCATGCGAATACATGCGCCTATTGGTACTCCTACTTCGTCTAGTCTAAGCGCAGGGTTAGGAGTGATTACCGAGTAAAGTGTGTGTTCGGTTACTTTAGATTGATTGATTTTCCTTATGTGGTTCTTTTTGTCGCCTGGTGGCTTTATTCTGTCATAGACACCTTCTAGTGCAGCGTTTACTGCACTATCTCCACCAAACTTCATTGTCATGGCTGGCGTACCGTATGCGGTCTGAGTACTGAGGGCTTGGGTACAGGCTTTGAATAAGACGGATTCTGCTCTTCTTGCCTTGAATCGGTCAGCTCCTTGAGCGTCTAGCAGGGCTTGGTTAGCCTTTACGACATTGATATACAGTTTGTTTAGGTCATTCATCTCTAAAGCACCTGTTGGTGACTCTTGAGGTGGTCTGATGTTGTTAGGTGCTACTGGTAAGTACCTCCAAAATAAGTACCCTGGGTGGGCGCGTGGCTCTTCTGTAATTGGGTCAAGCTCCGTGTTAAACCCTAACGCTAATGCATGGTCGTTTGGTATATTCTCAAGAGACCTACATACTGTTTCATAGTCCACCACATCCTTTCTTGGAAATTCATCTTTTGGTCTGTCCCCTGCTTTTGGGAAAAACTCCCCTGTTCTTCCCCAGCCGAATTTCATCTTGAACATCAGTATTGGTGACTTTTCATTACAATGAGGGCAGTGGTTGACCTTTGTTGAGAGAGGAGTAGGTACTGGGCCACCCTGAGCGATTTGATAGGGTCCTAGATTTCTTTTTGCCTCCTTGTAATAGGCGTTGTATGTATCGTTGAGTGCCTTGAGAATCATAGCGAATCCATCAGGGCTAGTGAATTTGTTTTCGTACATTATTTTCTTTGCATTTTCAATTAGTGGGTTTAGATATTCGTCAGGTAGGACTACCTTAGAACAACTACGGCAGGTGTACTTTAGAACCTTCATTAATGGGGAGCTATCTATGTCGCCTGTTAGATATAGATAATTAGGAACAGGAACTGCTAGGTTGATTCTGCCAAAGTGGCCTGGGCAGGTATGAGCTCTTTTACCATCAGGGTTTCCAGTATGCCCACAGGTAAAACAAGCATCATCTCCATAGCTACCTAGTCGTAAGTCTGCTACTCCGCCATAAATAGGTCTAGGAATCTCAGGGATAGCGCTTTTACTTTGGCGCGGAGTCTCGTATACCTCTTCGTGTCGTATTACCCGGTCTGCGCTTAGGCGCATAATTTCTCCAGGGCTCATCATACCATGATGAATAGCTCCTATTTGCTTTACTCCATCATCGAGAACATAGTCGGTCTTAGGGATAATTACAAACTCTGCAGAAAATGGTCCTTCGACCACCGGACCGTCGAAATCAGGTTCGATTTCAACCGAATCTTGAATGTCAATTAGCTCATGATATAGCCAATCTTCAGGCATTGGCTCTCCGTTTAAGAAGTTACCAGTTGATTCATAGGGGTTGTTTGTTACCTTACAGATTGTAACTAACCCGCTTTTTGCTCTAATATTGACTGCGTTTGGTGAGTACATATACCAGCGGTATGCTTCTTGTGCAGTACGAGGAAACCACTTTAATTCGTTTACCTCTAGTCTTGCTTTGACCTTATTGTTTCCATGTTCAAGAATTTCATCTTCTGAGAAAAACCAAAAGAAACTGGTAACGAGCGTTGGCTCCGCGCTTGTTTCTTGGATTACCATTTCAACCCCTCGCTGCGGTATAGGCCAACCAGTCGGCCATTTCATTTAGCTCAGTACCAACATGAGCTTTAACCCACTGGTACTGTGGTACACCATTTAATTTATCCTCTAGCTTTCTGATTTTCTCAACCATCTTCTTTAGCTTCGGTTCTCGTATGTTGTAGTTTTCTAGAAGCCCCTCGACTACCATTTTAGAGTCACTAATTATTGTAATATGAACGCTAGGTCCTAATTTTCTTGAGACTAGGTCTTCTAAAGCCAGCTCGACAGCTACAAATTCGGCCATATTGTTAGTAGTGATTCCGATATACTCTCCATGAAGGTGTAAGATATTACCACTGTCCTTTTCGACTATGACATATCCAGCCCCGCATTCCCCAGTGCTATCCCTTTCGTGGTCCTTGATACAGCTGCCATCGGTCCAAACTTCGTATTCCATATCATACACCCTTAATGACGCGATACTTCACTCTAGCGCGAGTCTTGTCTTCGTCAGCATCTTCGTCGCTAAAGCGCCCTCTAATGACTAAGATTTCGACTACTGAGCCAATGGGGGTGTCTTCGCCTTTCATTCTAAGATGTTTTAGTGCAGCATCTTGGTACATTAGTGGAGGTAGCTCCTCTAACTTGATTGACTTAGCCATCAGGACCTTTTCAGCATCAAGGGGAGAAAGCACTTTGTGGCTCGGCATTAAGTAGTGCATTATTCTAGCGCAAGTACTCCCTCACCATGAAGGTACTGCTTGATTTCATAGATTTCTTCGTTGATTTTAACTGCTCGATAGCCTATGAATATGGTTCCAAGCATAATTAGGACATCACTTAGAGTAAATTGTAGTACCACTAGTAGTAAAGCAGAATAAAGTGACCCGATTACAAGTGCTACAAGCAATAGCCTAAACCTAGCTTCTAGGTCTTCTAGCTCATTTAGCTGCAAAAGTCTGCTACCAAAAGGTGAGAGGACATCACCATTCGCCGTCATCCCAGTCCCAGTCATCATCCTCGTCATCCTCGTCGGCTTCTTCCTCATCATCGTCGAGTCCGTCTAGTAGTCCGCTAAGCTCATCATCATCTTCCCCTACATCAGGCATGATAACTTTGGCCTTCTTTGGTGCTTCTTCTTCTCCTAATTCTTCCCAATCAGGGATGTTATCATAGTCGAAGTCATCCTTTTCCGGGATTTTTAGCTCAGGTCGCTTCTTTGACTTCATTGCTGCTTGAACAATAGACGGCTTTGCCTCTTCTATGGTATCTTCCCCTTCTTCTTCCTCAGGCTCGTCGAATTCGATAGCACTTAGGTTCAAATCAGCGTTCTTCTTTAGAGCAAGAGTGGGTTCAACCCAGCCTTCTAGCTTTTTCATTGCTGATTCTTCATTCATTGCGTCTATGTCAATTGTCAGATAATAGGTGAAAGTCTGCTTTTCTGCCATATTTGTTATTGAGCTTCGGTCTGACCTTAAACCTAAGTATCGTTCAAATGACTATGTAAGTGTTCACAATGCTTATATGCACCGGGAAGATGCACATAACAATGGGCACTGCAGACTCTATGAGTGCGATTAGAGTTCGTAAGTACGATATTCAACGCCTCAAGAAATTCAAAGTAAACAATGAGTCGACTTGGGAGACACTTGCGCGCATTCTAAACGAGTATCAGCACGGTCTGTTGAATAAAGAGGAATAGAAATGGCCAAGTTTAAGCGAACAGTGATGAAACTAGAAGAATGCTTCAGGGTATACGAAGAGAACGAAAACATAGATGTTCTTTCATTTCATCAAATTAGAGACTGGTACAATGAGCGTACCAAAGATGGTATCACCTCAGCTCGTTTGATTAACCTGCTTCGTAAGCGCCCACAGTTTACTTGGCAGCATACTGAGCGCAAAATCGGGTCTAATGAGACTCTTACCTACTGGTCTTTAGATTTGCACAAGCTATTACCACTACCGAACCCTGCATATGGGTGGATTGAAGGCGACTCTCCTATTACATCTCATCTTCCAAACCCTGCTGAAGGCTGGGTTGTTATTGAGCAGCGCACATTGACCGTGTAGTACTACCTTCAGGGTCGCTACAATATGGAGCGAGGAGACTCGTTCCAGGTTGTGAAAACTTGAGCCTGTTTAACTTTGAATATTATATTGAAACAGAAACTAAGCGAGATGAGCATGCACTTAACATGACAGTGAAAGTGCTTGCTTTGAAACAAGAAGCGATGAATAAGAAGCTCTGCAAGACCACCTATACATTAGTGGTTTTGATGAGAGATGCCATGAATGCGATACCAACAACAGAAATTGAGTTCAACGAGCAAATACTTGCAACTCAAGTATGCTCAGAACTGAGTTTAGCTGCTTTGGATGGCAACACAATGGTAACAACTATTGACACTCCCCACTATGGGCGTGTTTATATTACCTGTAAACTAAAAAGCTGGCCGTCTAACTGGACTCCGCCTTGGCAGTAATTTAGCTTCAATAACCGATAAGACCCGCACAAGGAGGATAGAAACGCGGGCAAAAGTGTGAATAAGGAAGGTGAAAAAGTTATGGAACCTAGTAAAGAAGAAAGAGTAGTAATATATGAAAAAGATGCCTATTGTACTGACATAGACGGATTATTCAATTTACTCAGAGAAGAAGATGGAAGCCTCACTTTGAGGAACGAGACCGGCGATTCGACAGCACACCTATATGGTATTAGTCGAGAAGATGGGTCAGGATTTAGCTTCGTTGTATCTCTGTATGTAAACAACCACTCGGAAGTTCGAGAAATCTATGTTAATGACATTGATGGTCGCCGCAAGGCTGAGAACCAAAGATTGCATCGCTCACTATACAGAATGTGAGCTTTTACGGCTTTTCTTTATGATATGGTGGCGCACACCGAAAGTGCGTAGTAACCCTGTGTAAACACTACACAGTGAATGCCCTCGATGTGCTTCGGGACAAAGGGGGCTCCTATTGGCAACAGCAGCTCCCCTGCTGCTGTTGCCTCCCAGTGTGATAAGAGTAACTATGATTACGAAACTGTTAGAAATGGCGCTAGAAATACTGACTGACTTTGGAGCACCCGCAATAGGTGTTCTTTTAATTGCTCATATGTATTACGAATGGCGCTTCAAAAAAATGCAGAACAAGCAAGATGAAACTGACATCAATGTCATTTCACTGGAAAACGACACAATGAAGAATGTTAACGAAGTAAGGTCTGAGTCGCAAAAAAGACTTGACTATATCGTTGATAGACTACATTCAGGAGAAGCAAGCACTGAAGAGGTGCAAGCACTTCTTGTCAGGACTATGATTGCGTTAAAAGCCGACACTCAAGAGCAGTGGGCGAAAATGAACGCAGAATTGGACCGCTTTGACAGCGAGCTTATGGACAATCTAGTAAAAGCAATCCCTCGCGAGATGCATGCCGTTTTGGGGCATAATCTCGAAGAGCTTCGGGATAGCCTTGAACGCCTTTGGGCTAGTAAGCGAATACTAGACAATAAGGTACACGAAATGGAAGAAGAAATTCGGAAACTTCAAAGTACGCAAGAGGCTCCTGACATGTTCCAAGAGTACGAGTTTATTCGTTCTGAACGAGAAACTCGCCCTATTATAGAAGAAATTGAACCCGTCGACAGCCCTTACAATGTTATGAGTAGGATGCTGGAGACTAGGGAGATTCCTGAAGAAAATGACCTCAGTATTCAAGACCAGTTGGTCGACATACTGAAGCAAGACGGACTTATCCCGGAAGCACAAACCGGGGATTCCGGCGAAATGCTAAATCATGTGTTCTTTGGACCAGTTGAAACTACTGAAGAGATTGAAGAGGAAAAGCCTCAATATCTCATCCCAATCAGGGAAGAAGAAGAAGAATCTGCTTGAATGGTGGCGCACTACCAATAAAGTGCGACTTATTCCTGTGTATGCGTACACAGGCAGTGTTGGCAACAGCAGCTCCCCTGCTGCTGTTGTCTTCCAGTGGCGGTAATAGATGTCAAGGTAGTACTACCTTGAGCGTCGCTACAATATGAATCGGGGGGAGTACATCCCAATGTCGAGGCCCATTACCAAGGCAATAACGCCTGCCGTATAGTCACCCCTCGGTTCACCTGGAGAAGCTTGCTTCTTCACCCCTTCGGAACGGGGAGAGGCCGTCGAAAGACAGACCGAAGGTTGCGCAACAGCGCCTACCACCCCACCGAAGAGAAGTGTGACACACAATAGACTTGTTAAAACAAACTGGCATAGACCGATATATGAACAAGTGAGTGTGAGCAACTATGTTGCACTAGACATAATCGAGGGTCCTCAAAACGGCCCTGATTAGATTTGCCTGATGGTAACCGTATAACTATCTCCTGGCCCAAGGCCTTTTGAGGCGTACTTGGCTGTCACCTAGTGACCCCAACTCGCCAATGATTAGAGAAAGGGATTATGACGGAGGTTCGTGAAACCTCCCGATGTGCGGAATATTACAGGGGCTGAAGGTAAGACGGTTCACACACCCTCTTACCTAGAAGTGAGTGATGAATACTGATTGGAAGGTTGTTGGACAACCTGCATGGTATACTAGTTTTAACTAGAAGTGCCTCCAACTGAAAGATTAAGTGCATTACGCACACACACAATTTACCACACACGCTTGGACTCGATTTATCGAGTCTGTACATTATCTTGAGACTAAAATAGGGCTTAAGCCCAGCGTACCTATCACCGTAAGGATGGTGGGTAAAGTCGCACAGTAATTTATTAGCTCTCTTCGGAGAGAAACAGAAATCCAGCTACCAGCCTCACGGCTGAGACTAATATACGCCCACAATGGCGGACCCTACCGGATAGAGCCGGGGGTTCAGTGGTGCGCGGAAGTTGGATGTTAATGTACTTTACAAAAACTACCGGGGTAGCGTTAAAACTACCCCGGTATTTTTTTTGTATTAGGTTAATATGAAATTTAAAAACCCGATTGAAATTGTGAGAATGATAATGGCCATTATGCATGCTTTGCATGTTGGTCATCTGACTGTTGTATGGACTGACCATGGTGCAATGCGCGCTTTGGAAAGGGCAAGTACACTACCGACCACTACTAAGAAAATCGCTGAGCATCGAAGACCCTTTGTCCTCGACCTCAATACTGCTTCTTGGTATCTGACTAACAAAGACGAATCCCTTTTCCTCATTGTTAGCGACAAACTCTTCGGTCGGTTTGTTTTACATTATGCTGAATCTAACAAAAAATGGGTCGTAGTCACAACTATGACACCATCTATGTTTAGAAGTAGGAAGCATGAGGTAAAGACAGATAGTCTGCCTGAGCTACTCAGTCAAATTACTCTCAAACAAATTGAACAAGAGGCTCCTGAAGAGCCTGTTGAAACTCCTCTTGACGAAGTCATAGAGGACAACACTGAAAACAGTGATGTTGTGGATGCATCTTTATCAGGTGCTGATTACGACGATGAAATTGACGAGTCACTAGTTATCGCAGCCCAAAAGGGACAGCGAAACAATGCTCTCATTCATTTGAATGAACTACCACACAAATCCCTGTTGCAACTACGCAAACACCTCAACATTACTGGCAACGGTACTGGAAAGAGAGGAGTAGTTACAAAGGAATGGGCAATTCAGTCCATTCTCGACTTTATGGATTCCCGCAAAGATTACTCTTTTAGATTCTAAGGCGGTATTTACGAAGTCGAACCCCCTACTGACGCCTATGGTTCCCCTACCATAGGTTGTCGGTTCTAAGTATTAGGTGAAAATCCAGATGTTGAAGAAAAAATTAACAGAAACTATGATGATGATTCTGTTGTTGTTCTTGCTCGGCGGCTTTGTAGTCGTCGGTGCAACTGACACAACGACAGTCAATGACCGAACACAAGCAGACAACGATGCCCAGCAGCGTGTCCCTCCCCAGGATATGCATTGGAGCCGATGGTCTGTCAGAAAACCCAACAAAAAACAGCAGCAAAAAGCAGCTTGGCGTATCGCCCGTTGCACAAAATCTGCTGGCCTCAAAAACTGGCGCGAAGTAACTCGCCCCGGTGGACAAAAGAGGACCCCTGGGTCAAAAGAGCAGATTACTGCTCGTAACAAGTTCGGCTTGAAACCCCCATTTGTCCGTGCGCGAGAAATCGCCGTATCGCTGTATGAGCAGTGCTACAACGGAACTGACAGTATACAAGATGTCCTCGACTTCGAGGTACGAGCTATACTGGAGTACGAAACAAAGAGATTGAAAGACCCCACTTATAGAGTGGCCTATCTTCTCGATGTTCTCATGAATATGGGCCCGGTCTTTGTTGGCTATTACAAGGAAGTATTCCACAAATTGCCAAAAGACGAGAGAAAGGCTGCTGAATTGCGTCTTACTCTAACGGTCAACCACATCACACAGACTCTCGCGGCCAATAAGGCAGTTGTCGATAAGCTCGGCACTGTACTGACAGTTAGGCCGTACAAGAAACAAGGGCGCAAGGCCGTTTCGGTGGCCTTGTTCGGACCTCTTTATGATAATGGAAGCTCTCCCCTAAAAAGGAAAGTCTCTCAGGAGGTCGAAGCTACCTTTGATTCAACAACTTATGACGCTATTCGCGCGCAATACTCCGCTGAAGCCCTTACAGGTGAAGCAAGTGACCAACTGCGTGAATGGAGCCAAATGATGACAGCAGACGCAAAGAAGGCTTACCAAGTTATTCCTGAGTCACTGTCAAACCTTGTGCATAATTTCAACTTTTCAGGCAGCGTAATATTGGCTGCTAAGTCCGCAAAGGATGAAGACAAGTTGGAAATGCTAGATAAGCAAGAGCAAGTCGAATCTGACTTTATCAACGCTTACATCAAGCATAAGCAAGAAGCAATGCCAAATCGCGAAGATATGCTGAATGAAGCAATCGAAGAGGCATTTGAGCTAAGAAAGCGGGAAGTATCGGAAAAATTCCACTCATGGGAGATTTCGGTTGTCCGCAAGTCTGATAGTAAGATAGATGTCACTCTTTTGTGGCACTTGTCTCACATGTCACAATACAAAAATAGCAAAAAGTCCGTCGTCGTAAATGACCACAGTGGCGCACGATATTTGTTGGGTCCTTCCAACTTTGTCAAGATGCCAGACGACCTACGCAATGGTTATGTATCAGCCCTCAACAACGCAAGTGCGGGCTTTGCAACTAGAACCCTTATGGGCGATGCTGTCTCGTACAATATGATTAAGACAGCACGACAATCTGAATGGATTTTTAATCTCAGGAAGAAAGCACCCAAGGGCGAAGTTGACTCAACCAGAAAGGCTAGAAATGTGCTATACCGAGACCTTTACACGATGATAAATATTGGATTGGGCAGAGACCCTAACCAACCTCCTCATCTTGTGATGGGTCTTTGGACTGACCCAAAGCTTGTCAAAAGCAATGGAAAGCTGAATGCCCCTGTTCTTCAATCGTTCAAGAGGCACAAGCCAAAAGAGTCCAATAACACATCTCGCAACCAACCAGGACCAAATACCCGAAACAACCGTAACAAGGTTGCAAAGGCTGAGGCTGAAAAGAATGCTGTGAAGCAAACTGATGAAGCCAGTCCTGATTTTGTTCGTGACTTTATGGAAAGTCAAGCCCCAGTCGTTTCAACGATTGAGGCCCCTAACTTTACCGGATGGACAAACGCTCAATTGAAAGACAGTTGTCGTGCCATGCACCTCAAAGTGAGTGGCAACAAGGCAGAACTAGTCGAAAGACTGAATGCTGAGTATGCTCGCCTAAACGAGCAGCAACAACGACGACAGCGAACTGCTTCAGTCGACATTAACCAAGTGCGCCAAAAGGTTGCCAATGGTGAAGGCTTATCCCCTGAGGAGGTTGAATCCCTCCTTGACAAGGGAGGAGTTGAAAATGTCGGTGCTGTGGAACCTTCTAAGAAGACTCGAAAGAGACCTAAGAAGAAGAAAGCTGGCAACAAGCTACCTAATGCTGCTGCCAAGCGCAACCCACACAAGGACACAAACTGAACAAGTTGAGTCAAGACAAGACCTAGAGTCTCGTGTACTTTCATGAATATGGAGATACTCATGAATCGAATACTTCTCCCTGTGGCCAATCCCCTTTGGCCGCGGGGAGCAGTCGATTCATTCTAAGTGTGAGAAGTCACCCTAACGGGTGGCGGTGAAAAAACTATGAACAAAAAAATGTGTTTTATGATGTTATGCCTACTGCTGACTGCCCCCTACCTAGGGGGTGAAATGCATGAGGTACGCGAAAGCGAAATTCCGAATGCCCACTCTATGGTTCGTAAGACTGTACGAAGAAAGGTAAAGGTGCTTGCACCTAAGGAACAATCGCAACGCAAAGAACGCCTTATTTTGAAAGGCGACATTCTTCACATGCCAATGCCCACTATGGACACTGAGTCCAAGAAGTTCTATACGCTACTCCCCGTAGCTGTGAATGGATTTTGCAGTGGGTCAAGTAAATTGGCTCATTTTGTGAGGAAAACACTTTGGAATAGCGGTCTTTCTAAGAAAGCTACCCGAAGTATAGTAAAGAGCTTCTTCCTTAGTAACACGGCAGTCCGCCGCGAAGCAAGGAGGAGAGGTCTTACTACTGGCGCAATACTCGAAGAGTACACTAGTCGTCAGCGAATACTCCACAGGTACCTATCTAGCCAGATTCATTTTAACTGGTTGGAAACCTTTGTCGAACAAGCAAAAATGTTCGAAGCCGAGAGGTTGGTCAAACTGGAGGAAATCGACAAACTTGGTGGATATATCGGAATTATTGAAACCAAGCAAAACTATGCATCCAAGCTCAAAACAATTCGTGCCAAGAAGGCAAGTGACTTGAAAGAAGTCCGAGAGAAGTTTGAGCGTTTCAACGAATGGTCTAAGGCAAGCCCTAAGACAGTAACTCCAGCGGACTTAAACCGATGGAAGTCATTTGACGAAACCATGATTGGAAAATTGAAGTCTGATATTGCCGTTATTGCTCGTAAGCAACTAGCAAGTCAGAATTCAAAGATTGAAGAAAGGTATGATGGAGAAATCGACGCTGTAAAGGCGGAGCTTCTCACTATCGTGGCTGAACACAGCTCACAACCTGCTACAATCGCTTACAAAGAGATGAGGAGTCTAGAGGAAAGTGCTGATTACTTTACCTACTTGGCTGAAAACGCTAAGATACACCTAGACATTACTCTAGTGGAAAATGAAGCAAGCTGGATGAACCCAGTAAGCTCAAGAAAACTTGATAGAGACTACTTCTTCCTAAGTTGCCTGGACAAGGCACATGAAGATACAGAAGTCCTACCAATACTGCATCACCCTGCCTTGATTAATTACCATGACGATTTGACACATGTCACACCGTCGGTATTGGCAGATGCTATGACTGAATCTTTCTCTAATGATGAAATATTCTGTGAAATCCCTCGTGATACTTCTATGAATAAGCTCCAACTAAGAGCAATGGAATACAGTGAAGTAGCCGAATTGTCACAAGCCTATGGTTTGCCTACTCGCCTGGATAATATTCAGTGCAACCGCAAGCTAAACGCTGATGAATTGGTAACACAGTTTACTGAGTCGAAAGTGATTCTTGGAAATCCTACTGGTGTTTTGGCACTACTTGGAACCGAGATGAACCAGGCTCACCGAGAAGGAGAAGTGTTCAAGCAACGCTGGGTCGGAAATATTTACAGTTTTTCGGCACCAACCCATGCAAAGGACACCAAGGACAAAGTCGACAGTCGGCTAGCTGCGCTCGCAGCAAAGCTTGGATTGTAGTTACCCGTCAGTTGACGGTTGTTTTCTGTTCCCAAATTTGTCTCAATTACCTCCCTTCCCCTGGGGAGGGTGAGACTTTCTCGATAAGTGTCTGAATTGAAAACGAGGATAAAACCTCTCAAGGACCACTTAGTAGGTCTAGTCAACGATTCCATCAGAACATCCCGGAAGAAATCTGGAAAATGGAATGAAACACTGACTGGCCTATCGGTTGCTATTTTTAGTCAGCCGAATGATATGCCTATTAACCGCGGAGATGTTATGGCGGGAATTAGGACTATACGAGGTAGTGTGCGCTCAGAATATACAGTGCTTAACCAACTTAGAATGCTAGCGGATTATCGCTTGCTGATTAGAAGGAACAGCACAGGGCCACAAGAATACTACCTTAACTTTGAAATCCCAGGTGAGCTACTTGATAACTAAGCTCAGGAAGTGGAGAACCAAAGTAATGGGAGACAAGAAGTCTTCCAAAACCCAAGAAAAGAAACAACAAGTTGACAAAGTAGTCGACTTGATTGAACAATGGCTTGTGCTCTTTAATATCGACCCACAACAAATAGTGGATGTTATGATTGAGCGACAAAGGGTAAGACAAATTAAACAAGTCGACCCTGATATTGAAGCTATTATACAAGAAGAACTTGAGGGTGGCACATATGTCTGAAAAAACATGGGTTTCCCATGATAGAGAATTTATGTCACCCAAAACAAACGACGAATGGTTTGATTCGCACATTATGAAGAGAATCAATGCCTTGGAATATCAACCAACTGGCATGTACTTTCTGAATATTGGCTTGTGCTGGCGAAGACATCCTTACAAAGATGATTATGAAGGAAAGGTGAAATTTTCACTATTTCCTAAGATGGTTATTACCCCTCAAAAGTGGGTGCCTAACTTTAGTCACTGTGTAAGGTTCTTAGAAGCCCTCCAAGCGAAGATTGAATCTTTTGGCCACGGAGTCGGTCGTGTGGATATCCGCTTGTACATTTCAGGTGCTAGCGGACCTAGACATGCGATAGAATATGCATTCGAGGATGAGTTTCCTCGCAAGGGCCTTCCTTTTTTCAAAACTCCTTTGAGTTGGAGATTGCTACCTATGGTATTCAACTCTCAAACCAGGGAATATGAAGAGGAACCCACTATCAATGGCTTTGAAAAGCTTTGATTCGCATAAGTGAACGGTAATATACACTTCACATCGGAGGAATGAATATGGTAAGAAAGAGACTATTTATTCACCCTACTTTTGATTGTTCTATGGACAAGATATGTAGGGATGACTGCTACCTGTTGAAGGATAAAAGCAGCAAAGAAAAGGAATTCAGGCTACCTGACGAATATTGGATTGACATAGTCCGACTTGCAGGTGAAAATGGATTCAAGGAGCTTTCTCTTCCTATCAATCCTCTAAGGGGAGTCACTGGCGTGACAGACCCCTTGTACTGGTTACGACTTCTTTCTCCTGTTGCTAAGGAGTACGAAATGGTAATCAATGTAACGACAACGCTCAATGTGGCTGAGAAAATCGAGCCAACAGACAATGTCGATATAATCGCAATCTCACTCGATGACTTTCGTAAAGGCAAAGATTGGGAGCGCTACTCTAAGAAGCTGGAAACAGCGACTGAGAGGCTTCGTAGCATGGGTATAGAAACAAACTGTAACCTTAGCTACACCCCTGGTACTCAAATTGAGTTTTTGTTTAACACATACTCTAAGCGAAAGTACCTTGTTGAGACTTTTGACTATGTTACTCCTCTTTGGCCTAAGCCATTGAAGGATGCAGAACTGTTGACAGTTGGAGCTGCTCGCCTAATTCAAAAGGGTGAGAGTAACGGCTTTAGCTATCCTGACCTTATCGGTGAATCTGATGGGTTTTTGGAAGACTACTGCATGTCCTTTGCAAGAGGTAACACTAGTTGTGACGCTGGCTATGGTCAGCTGTCTATTGATGCTTTTGGGCGGCTTGCTATCTGCCCCTACTCCCCTCATGGAGTCGATGTATCAACGCCTGAGAAATTTCAGGACTACCTAGAGAATACACTACCAAAGAACAAGGTAATCGAATCTTGTACTTTGATTGATGTTGAATAGGAAGAATAAGTGACTAAGGTAAATGTCGCAGATTATACAACTTTAGGAATACAGGGCTCTAATGCTACTGTTATCATTCCTAGAGGTGGCCCAGGTCAAAGAAAAACGACCTTGGCAAATGAAATGAAAAAAGAGTTAGAAAGTGCAGGCCTCCGTGTCGGTATCTTTTCCACTGACTCTATTTTTGTAAACGCCAAAGGTGAGTACGAGTTTGTACCTTACGCTATTGGCGCAGCACACGCTTTCCTCCAACATGAGATGATTCTATCTATGAGGATGCGAGAGTACGATGTGTATATTCTAGACAATACGAATCTTCAGCTATGGGAATACCTGTGGCTGGTAAGGGAAGCTATACTTGAACACATGACTGTATTTGTATGGGACCTTCGTAAAGGCCCTCGATACAAGAATGTTCATGGAGTCCCTGAAAGTAAAGTAACAATGATGCTAGAAACCTCGGATAAACCATACCCATTCCACATAGCAAAGTACTATGCTACAAACAAGAACTTCTATGATTGGATTTCACATACCTTTGACCACACTGCTGGTTCAAGTTCTGCACTCAAATATGCAGTGCTAAGTGATAGAGGTGTTCCGAGTGAGTAAGAAGATAGCTGCTGCTGCCGAGAGGTGGTTGCAAAGAAAATTCGAAGAGAGGTTGCGGGCTGCTACGGAGGTAGTGACGATGCCGTTGCCTTATGATTTTCCGTGGCTAAGTGGAAACTACTTAGACGCGGTAGCTATTGAAAAACTAATTAACGCAGACAGCGAAAGCCCTTTTGGGGTTATGTTGTCGGCAAGCTCGTCTGCTGAAGCGGACGCGATTATGCTATTTCTTGATAGGGAGGACCATCTAAGGATTGTCCACGAATTCCCTTACTGCATACAGGCTGAAAGAAGCCTTAGGTGGTTGCAAAGAAATACTGTTAAGGGGCCCCGCACCTTTGTGGGGTGATGAATTGACTGATGAGGATGACGAAATTTTTGAAAAGCTCCGCAGTCGGTTTGAGCAAAAACGCTGCCCAACTCTAATTGCCGGAGACAGGCAAGATTGGGCGGCGAACCCTAACCTGAAAAGGTGTGAATGCGACGATGTTATCCATACTGGAAAAGACTCGATGGACCACACTTTTTGGATGTCGGATGTTTGTATAGCCAAGGTTGGTACTGAATGTATCAACTGGAATTGGTCATTCACTAGACCGGCGAAAGAAGAAATTGACTGGTATCTATACGAGAGAAAGGGCGGCCTAACCGCCAAAATTATGAGAGAGCAACTAAGAGAAATTGGTACAAGAGAAGGCAAATTTTTAGCCTACTCAGGTGACCATACCCAGGTTAATCTAAACCATGTGAACATCTTAGGAGTTGCTGTTCGTACTGCCCTTATTCGTAAAGCACTCATGTATCAAGAAGACCAAGTCTTTGAAGTACTGAGTGTCAAACTCGATGAAAGTCAATTCGGCCCGTATGATATAGAATACGGGTATCGCCCCGAAGTACACTTTATTGGTGATAAGCACCATATTGTTGTTAGCGGGCAAAACACAACTGTTGCTGCTAAATATGAACTAGGCTGTTGGCCTGTTCTTTGGCAATAGAACATAAGCGGGTAAAATATGACTGGTAAGACAGAACTAACCCTTACCGTTACAGGCCTAGATGTTTACATCGCTATTAATAGCCTGAAAAAAGACGGTTGGCAAGTAGGACCTAATGGCCTAGAACGCCTAAAAGAAACCCCTGAAGAGCCTGATGAGCCTAACATCTTTGATGTTGAGCCTTCGGACTTCAACAAAGCCGATGACCCGGCTCCGCCTAAAGAAGTTGAAAAAGAGGCTCCTAAGCCTCCTGAAAAGACTACTAAGGCACCTAAGACCAAAAGGAAGAAAGCACCTAGTCGCTTTACACCTGAGGTTGCCGAAGAGTTGACTAGAGTGGCACCTAAGCACACTATTCCTCAACTCTCACAGATGTTTAACATCCCTCCAAGCAACATATCTGCTTGGTTGAATCGGAGAGGAATCTCCTTCAAGAAGCTCGCACGAGGTCGCCCTCGTGGTTCTTCCCGCTATACTTTTTGAGCGGGCTTTGAAAAAGCTTGAGAATAAGGTGGAACAATTTACTGATGATACCACATATCAGCACTTCATTGAGAACAAGAAGGAGTTTATTCTCCCTACCAATGAAGTGCCAACAGGCCGTGACATAATCGGCTTGTTAAATAGCGCCTCCGTCACTATGACTTTTTACGACGGAGAGGTTGATGGGCTTACCTATAACATGGAAGACCTACAATTTATGCAAAACAACCCTTATCATTTAGAGGGTTCAATAGCTAACCACAATGCCTTAGGATTCTATGTCCTTAGGTTTGAAGGTAGCGACTTGCCTGCTCAAGAGTATGAAATTCTTGAACGGGCGATGTTTTGGAGTGATTTAGGTAAGCGGGCAACTGCGAAACCACACAAATCCAAAACTTGGGATGACGGAACTGAAATCACGACCGCGCACGGTCATGCTATGAAGTCTGTCGAAATCCTAGACGAAG
>MDTG01199555.1_pt1 | contig 24363 bp, 24 predicted proteins | sample 811421 | NCBI WGS metagenome assembly MDTG01 (sample SAMN05326645, study PRJNA326480) | marine metagenome | isolation source: seawater | place: Pacific Ocean: South East | collected 2011
AAAAAAACGAACCAAAAAAATCTAGGCTGATTTTCGTTTTCTTGAAAACTACATAAAATCCTTTGCCTGCGGATGGCAACCGCTGCGCTAGGCCATCCTCCTCTCCCACCGCTGCGGAATTGATTTGTTTTGCTACGGATATAAAAAGTATGCCGGAATGGAGCATCACAATGTGTCGTCAATCTGAGCCTGATTCAGGGTCTCATCTTCAAAGTCTATTTTTAAAATTCGGTATGAGATTACGGGTCGAGCCCGTCTGCCGGACGGGCAGGCCCGGAATGACGCAAAATAAGCCTTATTGCGAAAATTCACGCAATGAACTAAAATGCTTTATGCTCCAGTATATTTCAATACAAAATCTGCTCGGGTTTTTGCTTCGGTTTTGGGGACTTCGATGGTTTGATAGCCATAGTGATTATAAGTTTCTTTCATTTTGGTATGCGTTAACAGCACCTCATCCCAATCTTGTTTGCGTTGGTGATCGGTTTGGTAGATTTCCTGCCAGGGCGGAAGTATAAAAACCTTCGTATGGTACCTCCAATGTTCCGCATACGATTGCATTTCTTCGCTAATTGCGGAACCGATAAGTTGGGCATAACAGAGCGTATCTAAAAACGAGCGGTCAAAAAATACGGGCTTCCGGTTGTTTCTATGTTTTTCGGTTTGCACGTAACTTTCCACGGAACGCTCGAACATTAGTTGCTTGTACAATTCCTTATTTTTCCACGGTAAGGCTTCTCCGTTGGCTTGTTGCTGTTCTTTAATCAGTTGCCGCGCTACTTCCGGAACTACGGGATATCCTCTGTTTTGGAGTTCCGTTAACAGGGTGGTTTTCCCTACGCCGGGACCGCCGGTGATGATGTGAAAATTGGGGTGTTGTTTGAATGGAATCATCCTTTTTGCTCGTTTTTAGCTTAATCATCGCTTTTTAACTTGCTGTAAATTTGCAGATCGGTAAATACATTTCCGGTTAAGCGCTCTCCTTGTCTTTGTATTCCTTCGAGCGTAAAGCCTAATCTTTGCGGAATTTTACTGCTGGAGTGATTTCCCACCGCGCACTTGATTTGGATGCGGTTAAGTTGGAGTTCCTGAAAAGCAAACTCACAGATTTTGGCTACCGATTTTGTCATAATGCCTTGCTTTTGATATGCTTCGGAAAGCCAATAGCCTATTTCTGTTTTTTGGTTGCTTTTGTCTGTTCCATTCAAGCCAATAAGTCCGACGAATTCGCTATTCTTCAGAATGGTGAATACGTATTCAGATTTTTCTTCGGATGCTTTCACCACGGTATCGACAAAGGCTTGGGTATCGGCTAGCTTTTTTGTCAATGCAACAAACGGAAGCCATTTCCCCAAGTATTCTCGCTGATTATCGATGGTTCTAAAAATCACTTCGGCATCGGTTTTTTCTAACTTTTTCAGTTGTAGTTGGTCATCAATTTCCAGTATCATTAGGCTTCTATTTTATGCTTTTTCTTTGTTCACTTCTTCTTTAAAGAACTCGTTAAGATGATGTGTGCCATAGGTTTGAGCGATATTATCCTTGGCCATTGCGGTTAAAAAGAATTCAATGGGTCCGTAGGTTTTAGAAGAGGTAAAAGTTCTTAACGACCAGATGATGCTTTTTCTTATCCAATCGGGCAAGTGATAAATCTTAATGGGTTTGCTCCAGGCTTGCAAGGCGATGCTGGCGAGTTGATTTTGACTTAAAATATCGGGACCGCCCACGCTTTCTTCCGGGCTGCCGGCGATCATTTTATCGACACAAAACTCGGCGAGATCTGCGCCGTGAATGGGATTTAGCTGTTGCTTTCCGTCTCCAAAAAGGTAAACCCTGCCGCCTTTTGCCATTGTTAAAAAGTCTTTCATATCAGAGAAATAACCATTAGGGCGGATAATGCTTTGCTGAATAGCAGCATTGGTTAATTCATCGACAAATCTTTCTTTGGCTTCAAAGATTTTTAACTGCCTTAGCTGATCTCCGTTGATGGCTGAAATGTATTGAAATGCTTCGACCTGATCTTTTAAGGCTTCGTTTAGCAAATTTGCATTGCCCTGGTAATCGACATCCATATAGGTTAACCCATCTTTTTGCCGGGTAATCCCCACGGAAGAAATGACCCAATCGATGTTTTGCGTGATTCCGTTTAGGGTTTTGGGACGGGTGATTTCACCTACAAAAATATCGTCAACCTTGGTAAATAGTTGTTTTTGGGCTTCTCTACGGATCAATATTCTTACCCAAAAGCCTCGTCTTTTCAATTCTTTGACCAAATACTGACCTAAATATCCGGTGGCGCCAGCAACCAATACTTTTTTTGCGTTCATTTTTTAAGACAAAGCTAGGGATTTGCTCACCGAATTTTCTTGACGATGGTCAAGAAGTTTGGTTTTGTTGTAATAACATTCCTTTCTTTTTTTCATCCTTGAAAACAATGCTATTGATATCCCGTAAAAAATTCCAGGTTTAAAGCGTTTCATTTTGGAGCATTTAGATACAAATTTTCTGCGAAAATTTACTCAATGACCTAAAATGCTTACTAACAACCTTGCTATCAACCTCAACTTTGTTCTTTATTATTGCTATCAATCTATCGTACATTCCGATATCAATTATTGACTTCAAGACTTATTCTCGATACAAAAATCGTCACCGATTTCCACTCGAATTGACAGCCTTGAAGTTGGTATTCTATTTTCTCTTTTAGAATGAACGTCTCTAATAATTATAATCTGGCGTCGTCACCCCGGATTCTCACATTGAGCGGAGTCGAAATGTTGATTAACTAGGTTGAATATTCTAGTTCAGAATCTTATTCTCTAGATTATATTTTTCAATACATTATCAGATTAAAGATTCTATTCATAATCCCTTTCTTTTTTTCATCGCCAAAAAAAGAAACAAACCCGCCTGCCGGCGGGCAGGAAACGCTAGGCTTATTTTTACATCCTTGAAAACTACATCAAATTCCTTATCCTGCGGATGGCAACCGCTGCGCTAGGCCATCCTACACATCCAGCGCTGCGGAATTGATTTGTTTTGCTACGGATATAAAAAGTATGCCGGAATGGAGCATCACAATCTGTCGTCACCCTGAGCCTGCCTGCCGGCGAGGCGGGTCTGATTCAGGGTCTCATCTTCAAAGTCTTTTTTTAAAATTCGGTATGAGATTCCGGGTCGAGCACGCCTGCCGGACGGGCAGGCCCGGAATGACGCAAATAAGTATTATTGCGAAAATTTACACAATGACCTAAAATGATGAAAATATCAATTATTATTAATCCCTTTCTTTTAGCTCACTGTCGCTTATTTATTTGAGTGTTTAGCATTATTTAAATTTGATAGAAATATCTAAATGTCCACCTAATCCTTCGTTGATAATTCTCTGTAATGTGGAAAATCGAATGTCTTTTAAATTTCTTTCTAATTTTGAAATATAGGATTTGTTTGTTCCTGCTAATTCTGCCAATTGTTCTTGAGTAAGACCTTTATCCTCTCTGGCTTGCTGAATCAATACACCAAGTTTGAAAGCGTCATATTCTGTTTCAAATGCCTCTCGTTTTTCAGTTCCTCTTTCTCCCACCTTTTCATCGACAAACTGGTCAAGACTCTTCAGGTTTTTATTTTTTGCTTTCATAGTATTCTCTTTTTATTTGTTCTGCTCTTTCAATTTGTTGTTTTGGTGTTTTTTGCGTTTTCTTTTGAAATCCGTTACCAACAACCACAATATTATCCAAGTCGAAAAAGCAGAAAATTCTGAAAATGTTATTTCCAACCTGGACTCTTATTTCGTAGAGACCAGTCGTGTTTTTCAAATGTTTTAAATAAATATCGGGAATTCGATCAATTTCTTCAATTACCTTTAAAGTCCAAATAATTTTCTTCTTTACTTTATCAGCTTGGGCTTCGTAAAATTCCTCAAAGTAATTTTTGAAAAAATAAAGTTCCCGTTTTTTATTCATAGTACAAATGTAAAAAAAGTAGTCCAATAAGACAACTTTTCCTTTTTCAGCAACACGTACACGGATACTTATAACCCCACAAGTTGTATTTTATTCAGTATAAATCTAACCTGAAACGCTAAATTTCAATTACTGTTTCCCTTAAAAATGCATCCAAAACCAGGTTTTACAGAACAGTAAAAATGAAGTTCTCTTATAAAGCTTCTGTAAAAAAGTATTCTTGTGAATTCATAAATTTGAGGGTTTTACGGTATTATTTCCTGCGGACTAAGGGATGTATAGAGCTTTATGGTTTCTAGTAATCGATCTATTTTGATGGAGTTGTGTTATCTCTCGGACTTGTATAAGTGTCAATTAGAAATTAAAGATACTATTTTTAGGATAAGCTGCGGAGTTAGGCTAATAATTAAAGAAGATCAAAAAAGGTTTGGCGAACGCCTGCCAAGCAATGCTTTATTGGTTAGTATACAATTGATTCACCTTTTGTAAATTGGTTAGACTGCTTATTTCATAAAAATAATTCAGTTGCCATTTTTGCGTCCTTTCAGCTTGTTTGCTTTTCACCATATCCCAATGTGGATAAACTCTAAAGGCGCGCTTTCCATCTTTATTTTCGGTAGCGAGAATTCCTTTTTTTATCAGTACCGATTTGGGGAATACAAACTGCCCAAATTTATGTTCTGTCCGTACGTTGACCACATAAAAATCAATGGCATCATTCCCGCTAAAAGGTTCAATGGGACCATTCTTTTGTCGTTTCCAAAAGGTCACAAATTGTCCGGCTTTCTTGGGTGTGATTTTAGCATTTCGGCTCAAAATATGCATTCCGTTGAGTTGAAATCGACAGGCATTGTATGCTTTGCTTTCTGTTTCGGTTTTAAAGTCGGAGAGCTCAAGTGCGCATTTATCGTAAATTTCGGTTTTAATCTGACTTAGATTTTTGTCCATTTGTGCTACTTGATTGCTTTGTTGATTTGAAATTAAAAAGCTTTTAGAAAGCAATTTTTTGGCAACGTATTTATTTAAATAGTTTAGTATATTCTCCGAATAAATATATTCTTCCTCTTTTTCCTCCAGTTATTTCATTTAATATTTCTAATTTTTCAAGTTCTTCTATTAATTTGTAAACCGAAGGTAATGATAAGCCTGTCAAATCTTTAACTTTTTGAGCATCAATAATTGGTCTTTGGTAAAGATGATTTAAAATCAATTGCGCATTGTGTGAACGACTTCCTAAGGTTTGTAATTTAAATTCAACTTCTTTTTGTAGTTTTAAAATACTCTCAAATGTGTTTATTCCGTTTTTTGCAGTTTCAATTACACCAACTAAGAAGAACTTAAACCATTGATTTAAATCATTTTTTTCTCTAACTCTTGTTAGGTTGTCATAATAAAGCATTCTGTTTCTTTCAAAAAAATCAGAGAGATAGAGAATAGGCTTTTTTAGTATTCCCTTTTCAACTAAATACAATATAATCATTAATCGACCAACTCTTCCATTACCGTCTAAAAATGGATGAATAGTTTCAAATTGGTAGTGAATTAAAGCAATTTTTAATAAATCAGGAAAAAATGATTGGGAATTATGAGCAAAATTCTCTAAATCTCCCATATATTCATTTACAGTCGTATGTATAGGTGGAATAAACGTGGCGTCATTAATACTTGCTCCTCCAATCCAGTTTTGACTGCTTCTAAATTCTCCAGGAAGTTTATGCTTTCCTCTAACTCCTTGCAATAATATTCTATGTGTTTCACGTATTAATCTAGAGGAAAAAGGTAGTTTTTTTAAACTTTTGATAGCAGAATTTAATGCTTCGATATAGTTTTGTACCTCTTCCCAATCATCTCGTTTTTCATCATTTACATCTTCCTTATCTAATAAAGCATCTTCTATATTTGTTTTTGTTCCCTCAATTTTACTTGATTGTGTTGCTTCTTTTAAAACGTGCATTCTGATAAATAAATCGATATTTGGAATGTGTTCTGAATACATATCTAGTCTTCCTAGTTGTCTATCAGCTTGACTTAAAAGAGCTAATACCTCCATATCTTCAATTGTCCATTGTTGATTTATTTTAGTAGGTTGAAAGCTTTTATGTGTACCTTGGTTTATGTAGGTACCAGATTTGAAGGTTTTCATTTTTTATTTAATTACAAACTTAAATAAAGATACATCTTAATTAAGAATATTAAAAAAATATTAAATAAGGAATGAGTTAAGTTAAGTATATACTTAAAATCTTAATTAGCCGAGTGTCTTATTTAATGTTGCTCAATCTAGCCATATCCCAACAAGCGTTGTGTGATATTCACTTTAGTTCAATCATAAAATCTACCAAAAAAAACCAATATCAATCACGGTTTCCCTTAAAAGAGAAAAATAGCCCATCAAAAAAACCTTTCCTAAAAAAATAGCCGGTTCACATAATCAAATATATTTGTCCACGTTAGTCTAATGTTATGTTGAAGAAATAAAAGAATGAAAACATCTAGATTCAGGTATTTGCTGAACGCTTACCGGTTTCATATCTAGGTACTTGATTTAATGTTTTAAGATAGTCCACTATTTCTTCAGAAGCCTGAACCATTTGAGTTGCTAGTTGTTCGGTTAGTTGATCCAAATTGTTAAAATCAGGATTTTCTGCTATAGTAGTTTCAAGAATCGCATATTTAGGCATTTCTGTTTTTTCTTTATTCCATTTTGAGTTTTTCAGCAGTTCCCAATATTTTTTTTGAATCGGTATGGTATTTCCCAAAAGCCAAACCTCAAATCTCATTTCTAAGTGATTCAAAACAATCCCCAGTTTTAATTTTTTACTTTTTAAAAAATCGTTTGAATAATAGAAATAGGTAAAATCCATATATCCATGAAGAATTCCTGTAAACGAATAATGGTCAGATAGCGTTTTGATGAATTCTGTTCTTAAACTCATAACGAATTTTACAAGCGCATTGTATGCTATTAAAATGTCTCCTTTTTCAAGTTGCTCTTGATAGATCGCTACGTAGTTGTTTAAATTCTTCATTTAACTTTTGGTACATTTCAGCTCATAGTTTTGCTAGCTTGAGCATAAGGTTTTGGCTAAAATGCGTTTTAATGATTTTTAGGTTTTATTGTGTTTCCTTTAGTTCTGTCAATTTTAGCAGTAATTCATTAATCAATTGTTCTGCTATTGGCTCATTACTTCGTTTTAATTGTTCAATAATTTGTTTAATTTTTTCTGGAGAATCACTTTCTTCAGGGATGGCTTGAAAGCTTTCCTTAGGAGCTAATGAGAAAAACAATTGATCTGACCATTCATTCCTCTCGCCATCTATCACCAAATGAACTCGATCTGACTCGCCTGAATTTATAACAGAATGCACGTAGTTTACATTGGTGTACCAACACTCCCCCGGTAACATCGTTAATTGGATACCATCTAGAATAAATTGGACATCTGGATTTGTTACGATGGGTATGTGTAAACGAAAATTGCCATCCTCATAGCCTAATTTATGATCTCTGTGGGGTTTAATTTCTGCACCAACCCCTAGTCTTAGGATACGGGCACTAAGTATGGGACATTCAAAAAAGTCAATCACTTCCTTAAAATAGTGACATTCTTTAAGTATTGCTGTTTCAGACAATATTGAGTTAGCTGTTGAAAGTGCATATATATTAGATTCGTCTCCGTTATGAGCATATAATGAAATAACTTTCCAATCTCCATCATAGCCTGACTTATTAAAATGTGCAATCCAATTTCTGTCAAGAATTAATGATAAGTCTTGGATCAGTTTCTCTTTATTAAACCGAAAAGGAAACTTTAAATATTTAGTATGCTTTTGCATTATCAATCTTAAGATTTTAATGAAACCCAACAATTCTATAATTCATTTACAAATGCTTGTAAATGCAACCTGTATTTTTTTAAAACTGTAAATTTTATTGCATCACCCTCTTACCTAATAACCAGAATTTACATTCCTGCTTATCCATTAATTTAGACTAAAATACCAAATTTATAACAAACTAGTTTCCAGAATTACAGAATCTCATCTATCATAAAAGATAATTTTAGGATTTAGATGGGTTCATTCTACCTATCAAATACTTTTGTCTACGTTAGCCCAATACTATGTTGAAGAAATAAAACAAGGAAACATCACTCTGTTTATTTCTGCGAAAGTTAAAAACTTCGTCTTGGATGCTTACAGACTTTTTCTGCTAAACGACAACATTTTTTACTAGACCGAGATAAGTTATATAAAACTCCTATTTAAGAGTTTCAAAATCATTTTACTGATTTTGACTGGAAATTAAATTATAAAGGATTTTAATGGTTTAACGGAAGAAAAGGATCATTCTCAAAAGTCTTTTGTGAAGTACCCATACACAGGAAGCAGCAGTTGGGTGGCTCTTTTGGGGTTGCCATACTCGCCACCTACCTGGGCAATAAAACTGTACAGAATAAAAGTGTATTAGCAAGTCATTTAAGCAATACTAATCTAACTGTGCTCGAAAGATTGAACCAAATGACGGTAAATCTTGTAGCAAAGGGAATGAAGGATTTTCATGCAAAAAAACAAGTATTGGCCATTTTTTAAGGTATGCTTACCAAGCAGGTGTAACTGGTTACTTCTGTAGATGTATTTATGACCCTAGGAGCGTTCTTTTTAATTTGCATCCCGATTATCTTTTTAGTAAAAAAGCTAAAAACAATGGTTCCGCCGTGAATATACCGATGCATTAAAATTATTTTAAACAATTATCAAACTGCTACTTAGGTAGCTGTATTTATTTAATTATCACGCTATATTTACGGTATTAAACAATTAAAGTCATTTCATACTAATAAAAACAATAAATCAATCACCGAGGCCTTTCAGTTTAGAAGACAAGCACAGTTAGTAAGACAGCTGTTTTGCATGGTTTTATGCAGCTATTATATAAGTACTGTGATTATATTTTACAATCTCGGGCATCTATGAATCAATGGCATTGCGTATTTTTAATGCTGCTTTTATGATAGGAGGCTTTATATGAATGAAAAAAGACTATAAAAATATAAATCGTAATTTAGGCTATACTAAGACCATACTATTATGCCTTAGGTGTAGCTCCTATTTTACTGGCTTAGGAAGTTATTCTCAAAATAAATAGATATGAAAAAAATATGTATTGCGATCGACACCAGTCCATCTGCTGAAAAAGTTGCAAAATTAGGATATGAATATGCTCAGGCTTTAAATGCCGAAGTAGTTTTACTGCACGTCATATATGATGTTGAAATGTATCAATACGATTATGACCCCATAATGGGATATGAAGGATTTTTCATTCAACAGGATATAAAACTTGTAGATAATCTTAAAGCTGAAACCGAAATATTTCTAAAAGCCACCGCTGAATATTTGGGTAATCCCAGTATAGAAACTAAAGTTTTAGAGGGTATTAATGCCGACTCTGAAATCCTTGATTTCGTAAATACTTGGGGTGCAGATTTATTGGTTATCGGCACCCATAGTCATAGTTTTATGGAAAACGTATTAATGGGAAATATTGCTACAAAAATTGTAAGGCACTCAAAAACACCCCTACTCGTAGTTCCTATAAAACAAGATTAACAACTTAAATTAGTTTTGAGCGTGATGTAATCATTCCATCTTCATCACAATATATGTATTGGTCAGACCAGAAATAGGTTCCGGCAAATTCAATCCCAATGTTTTTTTGCCAAACCGTATCTTTAGTGTTTGAAATGGGATATGTTCCCAAAGCTTTGACACCAATGGGTAACTTAGAAATAGTAACCGAATCACGAATGGCTCCATACACAACGACACCATTCCAATTGTTTTTAACGGCAAGACTGGCCAACCTATCACCCAAAATGGCACACTTTAAAGATCCTCCTCCATCCACAACCAGCACTTTTCCTGTACCATCTTCAGAAAGCATTTTTTCGACCCAACTATGGTCTTCAAAACACTTTAAGGTTTGTATATTTCCGTAAAATCTTGAATTCCCACCATAATCCTTAAATCCAATATTGTCAACAATATTGATGCTTTCAGTATTGGGGTTTGCATCACATAAATCGGCTGTTTTAAATGTCATATCTTTCTTATTTTTAGTTTTGAAACATTGTTGGAGCATTCGGTATAATTGCGGATGCTTTTTTTCATTAATCTAGGTTGTTCAACTATTTATTTTTCTTTTTCTGTCCATTATAGAAGCATTGCTGCTTTTACCTCTAAAAAAAACCATCTTTAAATGTTGGACCTTATATACATAGTTAATTATGTAAAACCCACAATTAACGAAGCTGATAAAATTTAAAGGCACTACAACTATTACTTGATCTTGAAAATAAATAAATTCTTTGAAACAAGCTTAAACGGAATTTTTTCTTGACAGATTTATGAGAATTACTCCATTTCTTTAGCTTCCTTCATTTCTTCTGTTAATCTTTTTTAATATCTTGATGCTCTTTCTTCATCATCTTGTGGTCTTTTTCACTTGATTTATTTCTACCTCAGCTTCAACATCACTAAGTGAACCAAAGTCTTCTTTTAGGTTTTTATGTCATTTTCCAGACAGTATACACTTCAAAAAAGCAAATTATTTAGTTTCAATATCACGACAATTGGTTAAATCTTTATAAAAAAACCAATCACTACCCCCTCAAATTAAACGATATAAATCTAAAAATTAAAATATAGTTTGAATGCTACTTAGGTAGCACTTTTTTTATAAGATTATAATTTTCTTTACTTATATATTTATATCTCATTATGCCCTTAACTATTAAAATTTTATCGCTGAGCAAAAAATTGTACTCTACACAAAGATTGTTCGAAGCGGCCAAAAAAAGAGGTCATAATGTAGAAGTAATAGATTATTTGAAATGCGATTTAGTAATAGAGAGAAAAAAACCTACAATTTATTATAAAGGTCGGCTTCTTGAAGATGTTGACGCTGTTATTCCACGTATAGGAGCTACGCATACGTATTACGGTGCTGCTGTTATTAGACAATTTGAAATGATGAAAACGTTTAGCACGTTAGAATCTCAAGCGCTCATTCGATCACGGGACAAACTTAGAAGCCTACAGTTACTAACCAAAGGAAACATAGGAATCCCAAAAACAGTTTTCACCAATTATTCATCAAATCATACTGAGCAAATTCTATCTTATATAGGAGGTACACCACTCATTATAAAACTCTTGGAAGGCACGCAAGGTCTTGGGATTGTATTGGCTGAAACGCAAAATGCCGCGAAATCTGTTATAGAAGCCTTCAACGGGCTACAAGCAAGAGTCATTGCACAAGAATTTATAAAAGAAGCCAAGGGTGCAGATATTAGAGCTTTCGTGATAGATGGCCAAGTGGTAGGTGCTATGAAACGACAAGGAAAAGAAGGCGAATTTAGATCCAACTTGCATCGAGGTGGTACCTCTCAATTAATACAACTATCTGATGAGGAAGAAAACTCTGCTATAAAAGCTGCAAGAATGTTGGGCCTAAACATTTCTGGGGTCGATTTATTACAATCTGAAAGAGGCCCCCTCATAATGGAAGTTAATTCTTCACCGGGTCTTGAAGGGATTGAAGGTGCTACCAAAAAAGATATTGCGGTAAGTATTATTAAATACATAGAAAAAAACACAGACTAAAAATTAGAAATGATATGAAGTTAAAAGAACATAAAGAAAACTTAAAAATATTAGGCAGTTCTATAGCCTTGGGTGAAAGTAAAAAACTGAATTTTAACATCGCTCATTTGTTTACAGACACAGCGGTAGAAGTGCCTGTATTTGTGGAACGGTCTCAAAAGCCTGGCCCAACAGTTTTGATTACAGCTGGCATTCACGGTGATGAAGTGAACGGAATGGAAATAGTGCGCGAAGTGATCTCGCACGGTATTAACAAACCTGATAAGGGTACTATTATTTGTATGCCAATCATCAATGTTTTTGGATTCATCAACCAGTCAAGATACTTCCCAGATGGTAGAGATTTAAACCGTGAATTTCCTGGTCATAAAGACGGCTCTTTGGCAAGCAGATTTGCTTATCATTTTGTAAACGAGATTTTACCTGTGGCAGACCTATGTATGGATTTTCATACAGGAGGTGGAGAGCGTTTTAATTCTGCACAAATACGTATTGAACGTGATAATGAGGATGTGAAAGAACTAGCCGCTATTTTTGATGCTCCTTTTACACTCTTCGAAGATAAAATTGAAGGTTCATATCGAGAGACGTGCGCAAAAAAAGGAATCCCAATTCTTTTAAATGAAAGTGGAAAAAGTCTCGCCCTTGACAAAGAAATGTGCAAGGAAGCACTTGATGGCATAAAACGAGTTCTGAGTTATTTGGAAATGCTAAATTCCAATTTTGAAGCTCCTGAAGAACGCCATAAAAATGTGCTTATAACTCAAAACCATTGGATCCGTACAGACCACTCAGGGTTTTTGCACGTTCAGATTGGTATTCACGAACATGTACTAAAAGGACAAAGATTAGCAACTGTATCAGACCCTTACGGCTCAAAAAGCCATATCGTAGAGGCAAGCAATGACGGCTATATCATTAACATCAATCACGCCCCAATGGTATATCAAGGTGATGCCATATTCCATATTTCAACAGAAACTGCGTAACAATTTTAGCAATGCTATTTTTCTTTGGGGGAATAGCATTGTATTAATGCGCAATTTACAGAAATGCATCTGGGCATCTTTTTATGATAGGTGGCACCTTCGCATAGCCGCTATTGCAAAAATTCTGCTGCATTAAAGTTTATCCCCGAGGCACAATCAACACAGAAGGCAATGGGTTATAATAATGAAAATGCAACTCCAATACACTTAAAGAACAGGGTATTCAGGTAGGCACACTCAAAATACTATTCAGTTAAACAGGCAGGGAACTGATGAAGGTTCTCATTATCGTTATATCATTTTTTCATCTTCATCTGTGGTATAATGACCATAAAACATTATTGGAAATCTTTTATGCAATCTTACTAATTGTTCGCGTTCATCTATTCCTTGTATGATAATAGTTTAAATTACATAAAATGTTTTAAGTGCTACCCAAGTAGCATTCACTTTGCATCAATACTTCTATTTTTGATTTATAATAATTAAAAACGAAATGTCAAAAAAAACAAAAATCATCATTATGATCCTCTTGGTCATCATAGCATTGTTAATTGCTGAACGGCTCTATTCTTAAGCATATTTAATAGCAATTTTATGGTCGAGAACAAAAAGCACAAGAGAAAGAGACCTTAAAGCCTCAAAAAAAGAAGCTAAGGGAAACTTGCCCAATCAAAAGAAATAGGTGATAAGGCATACACTAGTATGCTCGCCATCACCCCTTAGAAGCCTCATGTCTAAATATTTAAAGACCATCTTAGTTCAAAAAAAGGAAACCCGTTGTTCTTCGGAAATTTTAAAGATTTAAAGCTTTCTGACTATAAAAAAGCAATGACAGTTATTTCATCTAATGTTGAAGCCATACATCATGCTATCATTGAAGACATTTTCTATTTAGGTAAAGCATTAGCACAAAAGCCACTATATTTAAAACATTCCCTTTATATTTTAGTAGGCGGTATTTGTGTTGCACTTATAATGCATTTATTTTCCGTGTTGTATATGTCGATATGTTTGTAAACGGTAATTAGTTTGATGCTGAACTACTTTTCCGTACCAATTACAAGTAGTAAGAAAAGCTTAAAAATCATAAAAAATAATCTTAGTGCTACTTAGGTAGCACTTCCTTTTTACAATCCATATTACATTTACCTAATAATTAAGTTACAACTCTCGAAGAGTTCAAACACCAAATAACGCTATTTGCAAAAAATATGACTATAGCCGCTAAATTATTATTGGAAGCCTCTCAGGAAGAACTTCATCATCAAACCAAAGAATGGATTGATGATGTTGAATTTTATTCGGAAGAATTGAATTTCCTTAACGGACTTATCATAAAGAAAATCGACACAAGGACTACGATAGATCTTGATCACAAGGAAATTTATCGAAACATTGATGCATTACTTTTTAAACTCTCAGACGATTTATTAGCTAAGTTGTACTCTCACGAAAAATTATTAGCAAAAATTATTTTGACAGGAAGCCTTCAAGACAATAGAACATATCGATTAGACCATATCACATTTTCCAAAAAAATGAAAACTCTTGCATTGGGCATAAAAGAATTTAAGAAAGCGCTTTTTACATATCTAAAAAATAACAGTTTTGAATTTAGTATGGATTACCTAATTCAAGAAATTGATTCCTAACCTAAAATAACCATTATGAAAAAATTATGTATCATTTCATTTTTACTAATTGCAACCTCCACATTAGTTGCTCAAACTAATTATGAAATTTTGGAACGAAATCTTCCTTACAACAAATTTGCCACTAGCTTTACAGGAAATATTATTGGGACTAGCGAAAATTTTGTGATGTACCATTGGCAAAAATATATCGAGAAACACGGGGGCACTACTTACCTGGTTTCCAACAACGAAGCCAATGTTGAATTTGAAAGTGAACACGTAGCATTTCCTTTTATAAAAAATGAACTCGTAACCCTCCATACTCGCTTTACGCCTAATGATAGGGGAACAGGAGTCCTGATAACCCTGTTTATAGAATTTAAGGATGGTACTTTTTATTCTTCAAAAACACATGAGGATTCGGCAAATAAAATAAAGCAATGGTTACTGGCTTTTGACCAAGAAATCATGAAGATGAATGGAACCCATTAATACCGTAAATCATGATACGTAGGTTACTATATCTTGCAATTGTAACAACCTCAATTACCGCAAACGCGCAACATAACTATACCATACAGGAAGGTCAGGCGCCACAAGCAGGTACAAGTAAGAGCTTTACCGCTACAATAACAGGGGTACAAATGGATTTTGTAGAAAGTGAATGGCGGGATTTTTTACATCAATATCAAGGAAAATCTGGAGAACCAATCAAGAATGGAGATGTCGTGGTTATGGAAACTGAAGAAGTGATATTCCCAATTCTAGACAATGAAAAGGTAGATATTATGGCGATGTTTAGACCATTTCTAAACCAAAACGGTCTAGATTCTGTAATGCTTACTATTTGGATTGAACGGGAAGATACCACGCATTTAAATCCTTTAGTAGATGAACAGGCGGGAAAAAAGGTAAAAGATTGGCTACTTTCTTTTTATGCACAGATAGATAGAACGGCCATCACTACAGATTAACTTTTAACCATCGTATCGAAATGTCCGTTAAAAAACCCATATTTTTAAAGACGACCTAAAATAACCTGAAGGTTTTGCCATCTGGATCACAGAACGTATTGGTGCCATAGGCTTTTTCTTTATCAGATTTACTCGTACGTTATCTTGGCTTGGATGGAAAAAGTAAGGCAACTAAAGACCTTAATGAAAAAAAGCTACTCAACGAATGGTCCAACCTAAATACTTAAAAGAAGAAAAGATTATTTTTTACGATGTGGTTCGTTGGTTTTTTTTAGCGACCATTATCGGGTTGGGTTCTGGACTTTTGGTGTCTTTTTTTATTAAACTTCTTGATTGGGGCACGGCCTATTCACAAAATTTCAGCAAGTACTTTTGGATAGCTCCAGTGTTCTTTATCACAAACATCGTCCTTATAAAATACCTCGCCCCAGATGCTGAAGGGCACGGTACCGAAAAGGTAATTGAAGCCATACATAAAAGAGCCGGTAGAATTAGGGTTGCAGTGATCCCTATAAAACTCATCACCACATTGCTCACCCTTTTTTCCGGTGGTTCTGTGGGTAAGGAAGGCCCGAGTGCACAAATGGGTGGCGGACTTTCTTCCCTTTTAGCAGATATTTTAAAATTTAATGATGAAGACCGTAAAAAATTGGTGATTTGCGGTATAAGTGCCGGCTTTGCCGCTATTTTTGGCACACCTATTTCGGGAGCCGTGTTTGGTATTGAGGTATTGTTCGTGGGTGTATTATTATATGATGTACTACTCCCCTCTTTTGTTGCGGGTATCACAGCCTTTTACATAACCCATTTAATGGGGGTTACTCGCACTGATTATCACATTGATTTTACAGCTGGTATTAATGAATTTTTTATTCTGAAGGTTGCCCTTGCGGGTGTTGCCTTTGGTATTTGTGCTTTCTTATTTATTGAGGTTATGAATAGGACGGAAGCATTAACAAACAAAATTAAAATACATTTTTTACTGAAAGGGCTCATAGGAGGTAGTATTATTATTTTAATAGGCTCCTTATTTGGAACCGAAGCACTTGGACTTGGAACCAGCACCGTAACAGGCATTTTTAATGGTGTAAAAATAGTATGGTACCTGTTCTTTTTAAAAATTATTGTTACGTCGGTTACGCTCAACTTTGGCGGTAGCGGTGGCGTGGTAACACCCATTTTTTTTGTGGGTGCAACTTTAGGCGCTTTAATTGGGCAACTAACAGGAAACGACCCTGCCCTCTTTGCCGCTATAGGATTGGTTGCTGTTTTAGGTGGCACCACAAATGCTCCTATCGCAGCTTGTATAATGGGCATTGAATTATTTGGCGCTGCCATTGCTCCCTACGCTTCTCTTGCATGTATCATTTCATTTTTTATTACCGGAAACCGAAGCATCTACCCCACACAAATACTCGCATTGAAAAAGGCCTCGCATTTAACAACTGTAATAGGACGCCAAATTAAGATGCTGGACAAAGAAGTAAAAGAAGAAAACCCTAATGAGAATAATACACCATCCTAATAAAAACTAATTTAAATTCTAAAAAAATGGAAAAAGTACTCACATTACAAATGCACAACAAATACTGGTGGTTAAACATACTGCTAGGCATATTCTTTATAGGAACCGGATTTTGGTTTTGTTTCACCCCCATAGAAACCTTTATCACACTTGCTATTTACTTTAGTATCTGGATGTTTGTTTCTGGTTTTTTTGAAATTATCAATGCAATAAGCGCCAGCAAACATTCAAAACAATGGGGGTTTTATTTAGTGGGTGGTATTGTAGATATTGCCATTGGAGGTATTTTAATGGCTCATGAAAACCTTACAATGGAAATCTTACCTCTATTCTTGGGATTTTGGTTTCTCTTTAGGGCTTTTCTGGGAATCGCAATGTATTACGAACTTAAAAATGGACCGAAAGCTGTTTATTCTGCATTACTGATAACTGCTTTGCTTTCAGCAGTTATCGGCTTGGTTATACTTGCAAAACCAGGGATAGGCGAATTATCGATCGTTTATATGACCGCTTTTGCCTTTATCTTTATCGGAATATATCGATTGATTTTAGGATTACAGCAGCGACAGAATCGATAAGAAAAAAATAAGCATTACTTATTTGATCATAATGTACTCAACCCATCAATAGAAATACTACCCCAGTAGCACATACATCTATTCTATTGATGTATTATTAAAGTTCCTTAGCGAAAATAACTATGAAAATAAAAACAAACAAAATACCCGAAGTAAACTATGATTTAATCTGTGTAGGTGGCGGTATCATGAGCGCTACCTTGGCTTTACTTGCAAAAATATTACAACCCAATTTAAAAGTTCTTATCGTAGAACGATTGGATAAGGTGGCTCAGGAAAGTTCTGCCACTTGGAATAATGCCGGAACAGGTCATTCTGCTCTTTGCGAACTCAATTATACTCCTGAAGATGCCAATGGAAATGTGACTATAAAGAAAGCCATAGACATCTGCACCCAGTTCGAGATGTCAAAGCAATTTTGGTGCTACCTTACCCAAAAAGGGTTTATTAAAAATCCTGAAAGATTTATTTGCAATGTACCACACCACAGTTGGGTAATGGGTAAAACAAATGCTGAGTACCTTGAAAAACGGTATAAGTCAATGCGCCAACATTTTATGTTTGACACCATTGAATTTACAAGGGACATTGCTCAAATGAAAAAATGGTTCCCGCTTATGATGCACGATCGAGCTGATGATGAAATTATGGCTGCTTCTAGAATTGAACGCGGAACTGAAGTGAACTACGGAGTGTTAACCGAGCAACTATTTCAAATTTTAGAAGAACAATTTGACACCCCCGTTTATTGCAACAAAGAAGTACTGGATGTTGACCCAGATAACACTATAGATTGGACGGTAAAAATAAAAGACACACATTCCCGCGAGACCCAACATTTTGATGCCAAACACGTATTTATAGGAGCTGGCGGCGGGAGTTTGCTATTATTGCAAAAAGTGGAAATAAAGGAAAAAGCAGGTTACGGTGGTTTCCCGGTTAGCGGTGAGTGGTTGGTTTGCAAAAATGAGAATATCATCAATGAGCATAATGCTAAGGTTTATAGCAAAGCAGGGATAGGTGATCCTCCTATGTCTGTTCCTCATTTAGATACGCGCTATATAAATGGAAAACGGGAATTACTTTTTGGTCCTTTTGCAGGTTTCAGCCCAAAATTCTTAAAAGAAGGTTCAAACTTAGACCTGTTCAAATCCATCAAGTTTAAAAATCTTCATTCTATGTGGGGGGTCTTTTGGCACAATCTACCTCTAACTGAGTATTTAGTAAAACAACTCTCGATGAACTTTGAGGACAGGATGAATGCATTGCGCACCTTTGTAAAAGATGCCAAGGATGAAGACTGGGAAATTTTAGTAGCTGGACAACGGGTACAGACCATAAAAAAAGATGAATTTGAAGGTGGTAAATTAGAATTCGGCACCGAGGTGGTAAGTAGTGAAGATGGCAGTATTACCTGTCTATTGGGCGCATCACCAGGTGCATCTACTGCGGTAAAAATAATGATGGAGGTTTTGGAAAAAGCATTTCCTGAAATAGTACTTTCTGAAAATGGAAAAAAAACCCTCAATGAAATGTTACCATTTTGGAATAATGATGTTACCGAAGCCTTTTTTGATGAGCAATTGAAAAATTCAGAAAGCACCTTGAACTTAACAACTGCAAAAAAATAATGGATACATTCAACATAGGTGCACTGTTAATGGTGCTGGTATCTGCGTTTGCATATATTAACTATCGGTTTTTAAAATTGCAGAACAGTATTGGTATTATGATCATATCTATATTGTTTTCGCTCTGCCTAATTGTTGTTTCTTCTTGGTATCCATCGTATATTGGTTATGAAAAGAGCCTGGTAAGCACTATCGATTTTCAGAAACTTTTATTAAATGGTATTCTTAGCTTTATGTTATTTGCGGGAGCTTTACATGTAGATTTCAATGCACTGAAATCTCAAAAATGGAATGTTATTGCCTTTACCACATTAGGAGTATTGCTTTCCACAGCATTTATTGGGATTACACTTTTTTATAGCTTGTCGTTGTTTGGAGTAAGCTTACCCTTAATTTATTGTTTCCTATTTGGAGCTCTCATCTCGCCTACAGATCCTGTGGCCGTAATGGGTATCTTAAAAAAAGCAGGGATCCATAAAACTTTAGAGATAAACATTGTAGGAGAAAGTCTATTCAACGATGGAATAGGTGTGGTACTTTTCATTATCCTACTAAAAATTGCTTCAGCAGGTAGTTTCGAAGCTATCGAAACTACAGAAATTGTAAAACTGGTTTTTTTGGAAGTCTTGGGAGGTATTTTATTTGGAATCGTATTAGGTAGAATTACCCACAGGGCTATTTTAAAAATTAACTCGTATGAAGTAGAAGTACTAATTACACTGGGAATGGTAATGGGAGGTTATGCCCTTGCAGGAAAACTTGGACTTTCCGGCCCCTTGGCTATGGTGGTATCCGGACTTTTCCTTGGCAACAAGACTTATACTTCATCTAAAAAGCAAGCTGAAACCCAAGAATATGTGTATAAGTTTTGGGAATTGATAGATATTCTCTCCAACGCCATTTTGTTTGTGCTTATAGGAATGGAAATTGTGCTTATTACCTTCAGCAAACAACTCATTTTTGCAGGTTTAATAGCCATCCCAATTGTACTGATTGCCCGGTATATTTCGGTAAAAGTATTGGTTAACTTTTTAAAAAAATGGAATTCATTTGGATCTAAAACTTCAATGATTATGACTTGGGGTGGATTGCGTGGTGGTATTTCCATTGCAATGGCACTATCCCTTTCTAAAACAAGTGCTTGGGATATTATTGTTCCCATTACCTATATCGTGGTGGTTTTTTCTATCATTATACAGGGCTTATCCCTTGAAAGAGTAATAACTCATTTTCAGAAACCTATGAAAGTTAAACCCAAATGATAACAGATTTTTCGCAAACCTAGACGACTGGCTTAGTCATCTATCTACTTCCTATCCTCATTGGGGCGTATCTGTTTTTATACCATAGTCTATATAGCTCCTCTGTTGCCAGGAGACGGATTACTGTTTCTTATTGAAATTCTTGCCGCTGCTGGTTCGATAAATTTTTCCATTGCCGGTTTGATGCCGGCTTAATGGTCGTTTCTGGTAGCGTTTTAGGCAATGTGACTTATAAAGATGACAAAGCCTAGAAATATCATATCTCTATGGTATAAATTCATTATTTTATTCTCGGTTTACTCCTATTGTTAGGGCTATCGTTCCGCTTGTGACTGGCATTAGTCTGATGGATCACAAAACACAGTGTGATGAGTGTGGTATTTCAGGTAGTAATAATCACAACAGCAACATTTTGCCTTCATGATAGTAAATGGAAAAAAGAGCATTTTACCACTATGATATTAATTTTCAAGGTGGATTAAAGTGAAACTACTACTTCAATTAAATAAAGCAGATAGTTACAGCTTTTAAGAGCAGGAAACATAGTAAGTTTCATTTATTCTTCTATCGGGATATTTTAAATAATCAAGCGTACCTCACCCAATTCCTCAATTTTATAAGGGAATGAATCTCCAGGAGAACCTATAAACATAAAGTTAGTGGGTATTCCCCATCTTTTTGATAATTCGTAAATTTTTTCAGGACCAAAAACACCAGGCTCTTCTAAAAATTCTATAGCTATTTCAGGATACGCACGATCCAGTACTTTTACATCATTTTTTAAATTTTCGGGAACAATTTCACCAGTATCTAGCACCGTTATAATTTTAATACGCCGAGTAGATTCGTTGTGCTTAACGTATTGCATTATCTTGTTAAGTTTTGCTACATTATCGTGATTGGTAAAATAGACAAACTGCTGGCTATTTACTTCATTAAGAGCCTTAGTTGTTATGCTCCTTAACTTGTGAAACAACTTCCCTTTATCTGGAAATGCATATTCCAAAACTTGTAAAAAGGCCTTATAAATCCTAACTCTATATAACATAAAGAAAATAACAGCCAATGTGGGAATAAGATATTCTATAAAAATCGCTAGATACGCGGGGTTCAGATAAATATTGCCTATAATAGCTGACCCTACAGCTACTATCGCTATAAAAAGAACTAACCAGCTTGCACGTTCGGGGCGAGGTAAACGCTTTCGATTTACTTTCAATAAGATATTCCCTATTCCAAACAAGCACATTACAGAAAGAAATGCAATGGTATACACTCCCGCCAGTTTTGCGAGGTTACCTTGCGTTATTAGCAAAATTGAAGTGCATAAGAGAAAGAACATTAATGGGATAAAATAAGCGCTACCTTTCTTGTTCTTTTTAAGCAATAGTTTTGGCAATATCCTGTCCAGTGCCATACGCTGCATAAGACCACTTACTCCTACAAAAGAGGTAAGCACCGCCCCACTCAAGACCAATGCTGCATCTATTCCTATAATGTAGGCAAGCCATCTTCCAGAGGCCGTCTTACCCATTAGAGAAAGTAATGAATCTTGATTGGCCACCACGGTATCCATTGGAATAAGCGCCAATGCTAAAAACGCAATCAACGGATTAAAGACCGTAACCACAATCCACATATTACGAAGTGTTTTCGGAAACACTCCTTTTTGCTGTTCTTCTACATAATTAGCCGAGCTTTCAAAACCACTTATTCCCAACATTGCTGCGGAAAAACCCAAAAATAAAGCTGCAATAATCCCTCCTTTTACAGGTTTGCTAAAATTTGCAAGTAAGGTTTCAAATCCGTTTTCAAACAAAAAGAACAAGCAAAAACCACATAATAAGGTAAGAGATATCAAATGAAAAATAAAAATACCAATAGCCACTTTTGAAGATTCACCAATACCAATGATTACCAGCCCCATAAAAAGCAACAATAACCCAATAGTAGTAGGTATTATGGGGATAACGTTCCATATACTATAAGCATATTTTACCGCCTCACTGGCTGAAATTACAGCAGTGGCCATATAAGAAAGTACTGTTAGCGATGCTGCAAGCGATGCCGTAGATTTTTTAGTCGTGTTGAGCAGGGCATTATAAGCTCCGCCATTTAACGGCAGTGCACCTACCACTTCACCATAAATCCGTCTAAAAAAGAAAAGCACAACAGCCACTATTAATAAGGATACCCAGGCATACTGCCCAGCATAGACTATAGCAAGCGCTGAAACATAAAGACAAGACGAGCTGATATCATTTCCACAAATGGCAGTAGCTTCAAGTTGGTTAAGTTTTTTAGACATTCTGAAATTTTATGAATCAAAAATAAAGCTAATTTGTTTTGACTAATGCTACTTAGGTAGCAGTACGTAATTCTTCAACTATTGAATTTTGAAACCGAATGAGTTTTCAAATGTTGAAAAGGGCTTTAAATGATTAAATGGAATTCCGATGGAGCGGACTCCGTTCACGATTTCGGATTGGGAATGCAGTGATCCTTTCCAGAGTATCGGGAGGGTTAACGAAATGAAAAGGAGAAATTGGGGGGTGGTGTCCAAGACTTTTTAGGGAAGCGCTGCCGCCCGGAATGTAGCTTTTCGAGGAATGAAGGGGAATATGCTGAGTGAACTCAATAAAAGAATAATGCTTTAATGGCTAATTATACTCTATAGTGGAAAATATATGTAACAAATTCAATTGTCCTAAAAAAATACTTTTTTTGGGACAAAATTAAGCCCCCTATATTATTTGTTTCAATAACGTAAAATACTATTTACTTTTTTAGATATATTTGTAAAAAATATTTAACGTTATGCCTAGAAACAGCCTTATACTACTACCTAAAAACCAGAAGCTTTTACAAGCAGTGGGAGAAAATATCAAGTTGGCACGCTTACGCAGGAAACTAACGATGGATCAGGTTTCAGAGCGGGCAGGGATTTCCCGACCTACACTTTCTTCCCTAGAAAAAGGAAGTCCTTCAGTTTCTTTAGGTATTATTCTCCAGGTTTTATTAGTATTAGGATTGGAGAAGGATATATTGCTTTTGGCCAAAGATGATACATTGGGTAGAAAAATACAGGATGCCGATCTAACCGTTAAAGAACGTGGTCCAAAAAATACCAAGAAATAATGACAAAGGAACGAAAAGAAATATTGGTATATGCGCATTGGGATGGAATTGAAGATCCATTCTTAATGGGGAGTTTATATGCTACGCCATCTAGAGGAAAAGAAATATTTTCCTTTGAATATGCTAAAGAATGGTTACAATCGCATTATGCCCAGATCATAGATCCAGATTTACAATTATTCGAAGGAGCCCAGTACCTGACTGATGAGAAATCCAATTTCGGTATTTTCTTGGATTCCTCACCTGATCGATGGGGTCGAGTTCTAATGATGCGTAAAGAGGCTGCTAAAGCTAGGAAAGAAGAACGCCGGCCTAACACTTTAATGGAATCGGATTACCTACTCGGAGTTTATGATAATAACAGAATGGGAGGACTTCGTTTTAAAACAACGTCCGATGGTGCATTTTTAGATGATGATGGAGCGATGGCCGCACCACCTCTTGCTGCACTTCGGGATCTTGAATTTGCCAGCTTACAACTAGAAAAAGAAGATGCCTCAGAAAATCCGGAATACCTAAAATGGCTTAATATGCTAATGGCACCAGGATCTTCTTTGGGAGGTGCAAGACCCAAGGCAAACATTCGGGATACCGAAGGAAGTTTATGGATTGCTAAATTCCCAAGTCAAAATGATCGTCAGGATATGGGCGCTTGGGAAATGCTTGCCTATCGGCTTGCCATTCAATCTGGTATTGAAATGGCACCGTCAAGGGTAGAAAAATTTTCGCATCATCAACATACATTTCTAACACAACGATTTGATCGTAACAACAATGGCACCCGAACGCACTTTGCCTCTGCAATGACCTTATTAGGATATAGTGATGGAACGGACTATCAAGATGGGGTTAGTTATTTGGAGCTTGTGGAATTTTTGATGCAGAATGGAACTGACGTTAATAACGATCTCAAAAAATTATGGAGGCGCATTGTTTTTAATATAGCCATATCAAATACCGACGATCATCTTCGCAATCACGGATTCCTTTTGAGGGATT
>MDTG01076375.1_pt1 | contig 24362 bp, 23 predicted proteins | sample 811421 | NCBI WGS metagenome assembly MDTG01 (sample SAMN05326645, study PRJNA326480) | marine metagenome | isolation source: seawater | place: Pacific Ocean: South East | collected 2011
CTTCTATCTGAAAAAACTCTAACTCTTTTTCTCCATGCTTTATATGAGCCTATTTTAATGTTTTCTCTCATAAGTTTTTTTACGTCTTTTTCTCCTATTCCATACAACCCTCTTATATTTTCAAAACTTGTATGATCAGAGAGTGCCATCTCTATTATTTCACTTTTTTCGCTCTCTGTAAATTCTCTCTTTATTTTCATTTTATATTAAATTTCTACATTTTTTTTTTATTATCTTAATAATACTCATTAAATATACGACAATTTATAAAATTAAGATTTAAATAGAGTATTTTTATTTTGAATATTAAGTCAAATAACATACATTTTTATTATTAGTGGGTTTTAATAAAGTGAGTTATTGCAAAATGTCTAACTGGTATAATGAGTATAGATTAAAGTTTCATATTGATTTTACCCATTATGATAAACGAACAGAGTCAATATACAATGAACTTATAATTGAATCTAAAACACCTGAACTTGCTAAGAAAATTATAATATATGAATTTAATCATAGTAAAAAACTTTTAACAAATATTCCTCGTGGGTGGTACGGGAACATCCTAAAAAAAAATTTAGTTATAGATGAAGTTAAACTAATATGGAAATATCAGACTAAGGTTATATAAAAATCTATTCCCATTCTATTGTTTTATCTTCTGTAATCATTGGTGAGTAAGGGTTTTATTTTTACTTGGAAACTACTTGGAAACTAAAGAATTTAAACTTTGTTAAGATTAGGAGGGGTGGTGTTATCAGGGTGTTATGATTTCAATTAATTTACCACCTTTGTATATTTTAGTTTTTTCAAACTGACCATTCTCATTATACACTAAAGTTTCACCATCTTTTTTACCGTCTTTGTAATTTTCTTTCACCCATAACTGACCATTTTTCCAGTAATGAATATTTTCACCGTCTTTTTTACGGTCTTTGAAATTCCATTTATGTTTTAACTGACCATTCTCATGATAATGTAACTGTTCACCATCTTTTATACCGTCTTTATAATTACCTTTTATTCCTAGCTGACCATTCTCCCAATAACTTAATTGTTCACCGTCTTTTTTACCGTCTTTATAATTACCTTTCTTCCATAACTCTCCACTCTCATAATACATTTTCCATTCGCCCTCTTCTTTACCGTATTTGTAATTCCATCTATATTGGAATTGACCATTCTCATAATACCATAACTGTTCACCATCTTTTTTACCGTCTTTATAATTACCTTCTAATAAAAACTGACCATTCTCAAAATACTTTATCCATTTACCTTCTCGTTTTCCCTTAATTATTTTTCCTTGTTCTATTCCAATACTATTTCCCGTAAAAGGAACATCCATAAATTTCTCATAAAATAGCCCATCTCTTTCTACCAAATCATCAGAATTGATATCTTTACTCCACCCAACGGAAGTAAATAAAAGACAGGATAGGATAAGTAAATATTTCATAAGATTAGTATAGGTAATTTCCTATCAATGTTAAAAGAAAATGTCTTTTAACTTCCAAGTGACTATGTTTACTTGGAGGTTATATTTTTCAACCAAACCCGCACAAAACCAAGATTCTATGTGTCCGTAGGTTGTTCTGTGCAATAACCTACGCACTTGGTAAGTAACTTGGAAGTTAAAAACATGAAACCCTCTGTCACCAACGATTACAATCTCTCAAAAAGGTCACTTGGAAGCAATCTGATACTCTGTAATCGTTGGTGAGCAAGGGTTTCAGTTTTAGGAATTATTCCCACTCTATAGTTTTGTCCTCTGTAATCTTTGCTGGATAAGGGTTTCAGATTAGTTTTAAACTACTTTGAAACTCATTGGTATTATAGCACATCAATAGTCTAATACCCTTTATAATTATAACTTAGACAGTTATTTATTTTTTCATTACTTCTTGTGCATAAATCTTACAATAATTAAATTCATCAAGAATTATACCAAAAAAAATACTACCTTTTGAAAGTTATGTTTGTTAAATCTTTGAAACTCATTCAATTAGCATAATTGCAGTATTCTGTTCATCTCTCTTGCAAGCGACTACTTTAGAAAGATATTCGATAGTCAATTTGATAAAGTGTGTTTTTTAGTTTTTTTGCTTCATAACCCCATCTGAAACTTCGAAAACTAGTGCCCTTACATTCTCGATTTTGTAAATTTGCAGAAACTCCAAAACCCTTAAGGAATCCTGAATTATAAAATACTCCAATATTAGGATTTAAGCCCCAGCATGTAATATTTGTTTCTGGACCACCCACACCGTATGTTCCTGAATGATTTGGGTTCCCATAAGTCACTCCATCTACTTTGAACTGAGGATAATTAGTGTCTGTCATCTTTCCATCAAAATAGGATACTGTAAACCCAACATAAGGAGTTAAGTTAAACCTAGAATTGAACCTATAACTTGGCCCTAATTTTAGATTAATTCCTTTTAATATAAATGGAGGTGCAGGGTCAACAACATAACCTCCAACCACAAAAGTTCCAGATATCGGTGTTCCTTTCATGCGGCTATGAGTAATACCGGCATTTAGATATAAATTACCTTTAACTTTTCTATAATAATCTAAGCTAACTGCATAATCTTCTGTTCTTAAACTATCATCAGTCAGTTTTACTGTTTTAACATTTTTGCCGGGATTGCCATATATCGGAGTATGCAAGCCACTCACCTCTCCCACTGAGCCGCTTGAATAAACTGCAATACCTAATGAAAGTTCATTTACGTTTTGATCAGCATCTTCTTTAGCATTTGTGCTCAGAGTAAATACTAAAAAAAAAAAGAGTAAGATAAAATTTATCATAATTTTAATATCTTCTAAAAATATTTTTACGATTTATAAAACTAATATAACCCATTAAAATTAGATCAGTATAGTCTTTATCAAAATTATCTTCTTTTAAGTTTTTCATTTAATTAAATTTAATTTATTCCCACTCTATTGTTCCTGGTGGTTTAGATGTAATATCATAGGTTACTCTATTTATTCCTTTAACTTCATTAACTATTCTAGTGGAAACTCTGTTTAAAAAAGCATGCTCAAATGGATATACGTCTGCTGTCATGCCATCAACTGAAGTAATGGCTCTTAAAACTAGTGCTTTATCATAAGATCTAGAATCTCCCATGACTCCTACACTTTTAACAGGAAGAAGCACACAAAATGCTTGCCAAATTTTGTCATATAAATCTGCATTCCTTATTTCTTCTATAAATATAGTATCTGCTTTTTGAAGAGTTATTATAGATTCTTCAGTTATCACTCCTGGTAATCTTATAGCTAAACCTGGTCCAGGAAAAGGATGTCTTCCTATCAAGTAATCTGGAAGCCCTAACTCCTTTCCTAAAATACGCACTTCATCTTTAAATAGCTCTCTCAAGGGTTCAACTAATTCTAGATTCATTTTTTCTGGAAGCCCTCCAACATTATGATGGGACTTAATCGTAACTGAGGGGCCTCCGGCAAAAGATACTGACTCAATGACATCAGGATATAAAGTACCTTGAGCTAAAAACTTTACATCTCCTATTTTTTTAGCTTCTAATTCAAAAACTTCTATAAATTTTTTTCCTATAGTTTTTCTTTTTTCCTCAGGATCACTAATATTTTTTAAAGCATTCAAAAATATTTCAGAGGCATTTATATGTATAAAACGAGACCCTAGTCTTTCTTTGAATATGGCATCTATTTCTTTTGCTTCTCCTCCTCTTAGAAGACCATGGTCTACAAAAACGCACACTAGTTTAGGGCCTATTGCTTTATCCAATAAAGCTGCAGTAACAGAAGAATCAACACCTCCAGAGAGGCCGCATAAAACCTTTCCATCGCCTATCTGCTTTTTTAGTATATTAACCTTATAATCTGCAAATGATTCCATACTCCAACTAGATTTACAATTAGATATATTCTTTACAAAATTGTTAATTAATTTTTTTCCCTCAGGCGTATGAACCACTTCAGGATGAAATTGAACTCCATATAATTTTTTCTTTTCATTTGCAATTACTGCAAATGCTGCTCCTTCAGATTGAGCAACTACATAAAAATCTTTAGGTATCTTTTCTACTGCATCACCATGACTCATCCATACTTGATAATCATTCCCTTCTTTCCATACATTATTAGTTAAAGCACAAGATTTAAGCATTGTAATTCTGGCCCTGCCAAATTCACTTGTTTCTGAAGATACAACTTCTCCTCCTAATTGCTTTACCATTACTTGTTGCCCGTAACAAATACCTAATATAGGAATATTTAAGTTAATGATTATTTCAGATATTCTCGGTGTTTTAATTCCAATTACTGAAGAAGGTCCTCCGGAAAGAATAATGGCCTTAGGTTGATTGTTTAATAAATACTCATCTACTTTATTATATGCTATAATTTGGCAAAAAACCCCTTCTTCTCTAACTCTTCTTGCTATTAATTGAGTAAATTGACTTCCAAAATCTACTATTAATATATTATCAGCCTTATATTTTTTTATTATTTCATTATTTGCTTCAATCATTATTTGCCTCATAAAATTCAACTTTATTTTTTACTTCAAAATAATCCTTACATCCAAATAAGCATATTAAATCTAATTGATTTAAATGATATTTAGCTTTCTCTATATCATCTAATTCTAAATATGCCATAGCAATATAATGGTGAGCTCCTATAAAATCATTATTAATAGTTAATGCTTTTTTATAAAATTTAATAGCTGAAGTATAATTTTGTAATTGTCTTTCTGCATAACCTAATAAATTATATGCTTCAGCATCTCCTTCATCTTTCTTTATAATTACTAAAAGATTCTTTTTAGCTTTTATATATTCACCTTGGTTTATAAATTTTAATATCATTGATTTATCTATTAGTATATCTACCTTGGTATCACCTTTTGAAGAGGGAGGATTTTGATTACCCATGATTTTTGTTAACGGCCAACAAATTGTAATAAAATAAAAAATAATAAAAAATGAAATTTTCAAACCTTAATTTCCTATCTAATTAGTCTTCGTTAACCTTGCTATAAAAAAACCATCGCATTCATGAATACTGGGAAGCAATTGACAATATTTTTCTTTTCCAAACCATTTTTCTGAATTAGTAATATTATCCCATGAATACTTTAAATCTACAATTTCAAAATTAGGATTATCTTTTAAAAATGAATCTATTTGTCTTCTATTTTCCTTATTTAATATTGAGCAAGTAATATATACTAACTCTCCTCTTATTTTTGTTAAACTTGCTCCATAGTCTAAAATATCTCTTTGAGATGCTATTAATTTTTCAAATTTATTTTTTGTAAGGCTTATTTTTTCTTCTGGTCTCCTACGCCAGGCACCACTCCCAGAGCATGGAACATCACAGATCACACGATCAGCTAAAGTATTTAAATTATGATAATTTAGTTCAATATTAATTTTGCCTTCTACTTTATTTCTTTTAGCTCTATCCTTAATTTTATCTAATCTTATTAAATTTATATCAGTAGCTATTATTTTAACATTATTTAGTGAATCAGCTAAAAGTAGAGACTTTCCTCCTGCTCCTGCGCATAAATCTATAATAGTTTCATTCTCTTTTGCTCCACATAATAAAGAAACTAATTGACTTCCCTCATCTTGAATTTCTATTAAACCTTTTTTATATTCTATAAGATTATTTATGGGTATTCTTTTATTAATTCTTATTCCTAAAGGAGATAAAGGAGTTTTTTCCGAGCTTATATTATAATTTTTTAATTTTTGTATAATTTTATCTCTACTTAGTCCTTTTTTTACTCTAATATCAAAATTAGATTCTTGAAATAAACTTTCACATATTTTATTAGTATCATTATGAAAACTGTCATAAAACTCTCTATATAACCACTCTGGTAGAGAACATTTAACAAATTCAATTTTATCAAAATTAAAAACACTGATTTTTTCAATATAATTATTAATAGCATCAGTCATTGTAATAGCATAAGGGCCATCATTAAAACGTGAAATGAGATTAGTTTTCCCACCTCCATAAAATATGTGATAAATTATTGTTAACTCTAAAGAATGTTCCCCTAAAGTAATATTATTTTTTTGAATATAATCTATGCTGAAATATCTTTTTATAATCCCAAATACATTATTAGTAATATCTTTTCTATCTTTAGACCCTGCATAACGATTGTTACGTATCCAATTTTTTATTATTTTATCAGAGGAAAAATGTTCATCTACAGACTGAAGAAATATATCATTAATAATTTCTACAACTGATAATAGACGAGCTCCTGGTGTCAAACATCGCCTGTTTTGTAGTTAGGTGCTTCTTTTGTAATAGCGATGTCATGAGTATGACTTTCTTTTACACCAGCAGTAGTAATTTTTTGAAAAACACATTTATTTTGCATATTAAAAATATTTTTATTCCCAGTATAACCCATAGCCGCCTTTAATCCTCCAACTAATTGATCAATTACAGATGACGCTAGACCTTTATAGGCTACTCTTCCTTCAACACCTTCTGGAACTAATTTCATTTGATCAGTAATATCTTCTTGAAAGTATCTATCGGCGGACCCTCTAGCCATTGCCCCTAAAGAACCCATACCTCTATAAGATTTAAATGTTCTGCCCTGATAAAGAAATGTCTCACCTGGAGCCTCTTCTGTTCCGGCTAATAAAGATCCTACCATTACACAATCAGCTCCTGCTCCAATTGCTTTAGCAACATCGCCAGAAAACCTAATACCTCCGTCTGCTATAACTGGAATTTTCTTAGATTTACATACTCTTCTTGCCTCACATATAGCTGAGAACTGTGGAACACCTACACCTGCTACTACTCTAGTAGTACAAATAGAACCAGGGCCTATTCCTATTTTTACAGCATCTACTCCTGCCTTTATTAAAGCCTGAGCTCCTGCTGCAGTAGCAACATTTCCTCCCACTACTTGAATATTTTTAAAAGATTTTTTTATATTTTTAATTGCATCTAAAACACCTTTTGAATGACCATGGGCAGTATCTACTACAATAGCATCCACTCCTGCTGCAATTAGTGCTTTTGTTCTTTCCATTCCATCTTTTCCAACTCCAACAGCCGCTGCTACTCTTAACCTTCCTTCTTGGTCTTTAGTAGCAAATGGATTTCTTTCACTTTTTTTAATATCAGAGACAGTTATTAACCCAACGCATTTATATTTCTTATTTACTACAATAAGCTTTTCTACTCTTGTACTAGTAAGAGTTGAAATGGCATCCTCTCTACTGACTGTATCTGGAACAGTTACTAAATTTTTCTTAGTCATTAAGTTTTTCACTAGTTCTTTAGGTTTATCTGCAAACCTAACATCTCTATTTGTTATAATTCCTAGGAGAACACCATCTTTATTAACAACAGGAAAACCAGACACTCCATGTATTTTTTTTAAAGCTAAAATATCTTTTAATGTATCTTCTGGACTAACCGTTATGGGATTAACAACCATACCCGATTCAAAACGTTTAACTATCTCTATTTCTCTTACCTGCTCTTCTATTTTATTATTCTTATGAATAACCCCAATTCCACCTGCTTGTGCAATTGCTATAGCTAATTTTGATTCTGTAACTGTATCCATAGCAGAGGAAACTAATGGAATATTTAAAGTAATATTTTTCGTGAATTTAGTTTTAGTATCAGCATTACTTGGCAGAACCGAAGAAGCTGCTGGTCTTATTAAAACATCATCAAAAGTAAATGCTTCTATTAATTTCAATTATTACCTCTCTTATTACTTATATATAAAATGTTTTAAACTAATTATAAAGAGAATATACATAATTAATTAATTACGCCAAGTTTTGATCATTAAAATTTAAACCAATTAAAAATATTTCTGCAGAATCCTTTCTACTAGATTCAGGCTTATAACGTTTAATAGATGAGAAATACCTCCTCATTACACTAACTAATTCTTCTTCGCCTTTTCCCCTTATCAACTTACAACAAAATGATCCTTCTTTTTTTAATAGTCTTGTTGCTGTATCTAAAGCAAGTTCTGCTAAAAGTAATGCTCTCGTTTGATCTGTATTTCTATGTCCAGATGCAGAAGGTGCCATATCTGATAATACTACATCGGCTTGACATTCTAATTTTTTTTTTATTATTTCTATAATCTCTTCATCCATTATACTTCCATTTATAAATGAAAGGCCTTCTATAGGAACTATATCTTGAATATCTACTGCTACTAATTTTCCAGTTTTAGGAAGACCTATAATCTTAGCTGCGACTTGACTCCAACCACCAGGTGCTGCTCCCAAATCAATTACGGTTTTACTCTTTTTTAAAAATTTAAACTTATCATTTAATTCTATTAATTTATAAGCAGACCGTGAACGATAACCATCTTCTTTAGCCGCAACAACATAGGGGTCATTTAATTGTCTTTCCAGCCAACGTCTAGAAGAAACACTTTTAGAGCCTTTTTTTACTTTAACTTTTACTCTAGAATTATTTATTGAATTATTAGACATAATTATACTATTTTCTTATTAAAGTTTTCCCATTAAAATATGTTTTTATCATTTTTTCTACTAAATGTCTCTGAACTTTCCCAGTCGTACTTCTTGGAATATCAGATTCATTTATAACTAATATATCTATAGGTTGTTTATAACTAGCTAAATTAGCCTTACATAATTGTTTTAATTTTTTAGTAGTATCGTTCTTTTCTAAAGAACTTACTACACTAATTATTGCAATAGGCGATTCTCCCCATTTTTTACTTGTTATTTTTACGACTATAGCTTCAGATACATTTTTATGACCTAGTAATATTCTCTCTATTTCAGCAGGATAAATATTTTCTCCTCCTGATTTTATTAAATATTTTTTTCTATCTACAAAATCTAGAGTCCCATCTACATTTCTTTTCATCACATCACCCATATGAAACCATCCATTTTTAAAATCTTTTAAGTTTGTTTCTTCTGCTTGCCAGTAACCGCTGAATAATGTTGGTCCTCTTACTGCGCATTCTCCTGAAAAACCTAATTCTACAGTTTTATTATCATTCACTAATATAACCTCACAAAAACTACTTTGAGTTTTTGAAAGAGAGAAGTTTTTAGAATTTTTATCAATAACTCCCCCTGATGCTGGAGGCATTCCAGTTTCTGTAGAGCCAAAAGAATTAAGATATGAAGTATCTAATAATGTAGTAATTTCTATAATTTGATTTTTAGGAATCAAATCTGCCATAGCTCCCATAGCTTTAATCCCCTTAATTTTTATTTTTTTTCCATTCAGAAATTTAATAAAGCCTTCTAACATTCCCGGCATTAAAACTAACCAAGACAATTTATATTTTTGAATAAAGCTTTTTAAGACCTTTGGTTGAAAACCATCAATAAAGGCAACAGAAGCTCCTATTATTAAAGAACCTATAGCTAAATCAGTAGATGCCATATGAAACATAGGTGCCCATGCAGGAAAAGTGTCTTCTTGATTAACCTTATATTCATAAGTCCAATACATTGTTCTAGCAATAAAAGCTCTATGAGAAATTTTAGCTCCTTTAGGATTACCTGTAGTTCCGGATGTAAATAAAATAACAAGAATATCCTCACCAAACCCTAAGCTTGGCCCAGAATAAGGAATTACTTTATCTATTAAATTTTCATACTTCAAACCAAATATTATGCTTGTTAAACTTTTAATTGATCTTAACTTTGTCTTAATTTTAAATCTTTCTGAAAAAAAGATTATCTTCGGTTTTACTAAATTAATACAGTAATTTGCTTCTTTATCAGATAGTCGCCAATTTATTGCCGTTACTATTGCACCTATCTTTGCACATGCCATTTCTAATTCTAAATACTCAAATCTATTTTCAGAAAAAATAGCAATTCTATCTTTAGGTTTAACTCCCCGTTTTATTAAAACTGTAGATAATTTAAGTACTCTCAATAAAAAGTTTTTATAAGTATATTTATCTCCATTTGAATTAATTATAGCCAATGCCCTAGGAGTTTTTTGTGCTTGAATTTGGAATAATTCAGCAACAGATATTTCTGCAGCTTTAGATATTAGAACACTTTCTTTTTTCATATTTATTTAGGAGGTTTCATAGAGAAAGAATCAATTATTTTTTCACTATCTTTATTTTTACTAATATTGATTTTATCAATCATTGGTAAAGAAATATCTCCTGACCATTCAGCTAAAGACGCTTCATATAAAAGATGATTAGGATATTCTAATATTTCTGACATTACAAACCAAGAAAGAGCACTTTCTAGGCCAGCATTACAGAATGATATCTGACCATCCTTCTTAGTGATACCTGAATGCTCTAAAATTTTTATGATATTTTCTTTTTTTTGGAAATGTAAAGTATTGTTTTCTAGCAACCAAGCATTAGGTAAATTAATTGCATTTGGAATAGTTCCAGATCTAAGAGCTGGAAGAGATGTATTTATTCCAATGAACATATCAGATGGTCTTGAATCAATTAAATAGCCCGTTTTATTAATTAGATTTAACACATCGTCTTTATTTGCTATAATGTTCTTATTTACTTTCGCCTTATAAGAATTAATTTCAGGCAGTGTAAAGCCTGTTTCAGTTTCACTATCCCAATCTTCTTTCCAACTTTTTAATCCTCCATCCAGAATCGATACTTTTTCATGACCTAAATATTTAAATGTAAAATAAATAGCTGCGGTTTCAGCTGCATCATATTTACCTGTTCCGGGCGCAACAATAATTACATGATCGCTATTTAAGATGCCTAAAGATCCTAAAAGTTTTTCTAATTTATTAATACTTGGCATAAGTAAAGGTATCTTATTTCTAGTTTCTCGCCAGCCACTAGAATAGAAATTTGTAAATACAGAACAAGGTATATGTGACAACTCATATTCCTTCTTTGACCTATGAACCTCTATTATTTTAAAGCCCTCTGTACATACTTTATCTCTTAACCACTCGTCTTCAACTAATGCATTTGCATTAGTTAATTGAACATTAATAATGAATATTACACAGAAAATGATCTGATTTTTTATTTTAAACATTTGTTTCCTTAACTCTTACCATTATTTTATAAAATTATATAATCCTATTATAGGTGATTACAATATTAAGTATAGCTTTGCATAATACGATTTATCTGTTTTATTCTAATCTTTAAGCGATAATAATTTATTTTGTTATTATCAATTTTTAACTTAAACAAGAAAGGGAGGATATCTTATGTGGAAATCTCCTGTAGTACGTGAAGTAGCTGTTGGTCTTGAAATCAACTGTTATGCTTGCGCAGAAATCTAGTCGTAAAGATTAGTTATGATATTCTCACCAGCTTCTGTACCGAAGCGTAAATAGGATTATATAGTATGTATATTCGTGTGCTCGGAGCAGCAGCTGGTGGGGGTTATCCACAGTGGAACTGCAATCATCCAAATAGCCGTCTTGCTAGAAATAAAAGTCCTGAAGCTATAGCTAGAACACAATCTTCTATAGCTATAAGTATGGATAAAAAAAGATGGTTTATCTTTAATGCTTCTCCTGATTTAAGACAACAACTATGGAGCAACCCTGAATTAATGCCATCAGCTGAAGACCCTCTTAGATATAGTCCAATTATGGGTGTCTTACTTACAAATGCAGATGTAGATCATACCGCTGGATTGATAAATCTAAGAGAATCTCAAAAATTTAATCTATATGGAACCCAAAGGGTTTTAGGAGTTTTAGAAGGTAATTCTATATTTAATGTCCTCAATCCTAAATTTGTAAAAAGAAATCCTATAAAATTAGATGAAGCTATATCCTTAAAATATACAGATGATACCGATAGTGGTATTACGGTTACACCTTTTGCTGTTCCAGGAAAAGTAGCATTATGGCTTGAAGATGAGTCTAAAGGCGCTAATTTTGGATCTGTAGAAGAAGATACTATAGCTTTGGAAATTAAAGGACCTGAAGGTAATACAGAACTATTTTATATACCAGGCTGCGCTAATATGCCGGACTGGCTTAAAGAAAGAGTAGATAATGCTAATCTTGTCTTATTTGATGGCACTCTATGGACTGATGATGAAATGATAAAAGAAAACGTAGGTATTAAAACCGGCCAACGTATGGGTCATATGAGCATGTCAGGTTCTAGTGGTTCAATAGAAGCCTTTAAAGAATTAGATATTAAAAGAAAAATATTTATCCATATTAATACAACTAACCCTGCACTTTTAGAAAACTCCTCTGAAAGAAAAATTGCGAATGAAGCAGGATGGGAAATAGCTTATGATACAATGGAAATTAAAATATGACAGTAACTGCTCCTTTTTATCCAGGTGCTCCATTATCACCTAGTAAAGAAAAAAAAATGAATAAAGATGAGTTTGTGAAAGCTTTAACGCAGCTTGGAAAAGAGAGATATCATAGCCTTCATCCGTTTCATAAACTTTTGCATTCTGGTCAGTTATCCTTTGAACAAGTACAGGCATGGGCTCTTAATAGGTTTTATTATCAATGGAGTATTCCTAGAAAAGACTTAACTGTAATGGCTAGAATCAATGATGTGGATTTAAGACTTGAATGGAGATCTAGGGTTATAGATCATGAAGGAGACATAGATGGAAATGGAGGAATAAAAAGATACCTTCAATTATGTGAAACATTAAAATTAGATTTAGATTATGTAAAGTCATGTGAAGGCTTATTACCTGCATCTAAATTTGCCGTAGATGCTTATGTAAGTTTTGTAGGAAACAGGTCTTTGCTAGAAGCAATTGCATCTTCCTTAACTGAAATATATGCACCTGCTATTCATGCGGAAAGAATTTCTGGTTTATCAAAACATTATGAATGGGCTGATGATTATGCTTTAGCGTATTTCAAAAAAAGAATAGGACAAGCTAGAAAAGATGTAGAGTTCGGACGAGAATGGGTAATAGATAATGCTTTAACAAGAGATGATCAAGATGCGGTTTTAGGTGCAGTAAGATTTAAAACAGAAGTTTTATGGGCACAACTTGATGCATTATACTATGCATATGTAGACCCAGGATTTATTCCTCCTGGAGCATTTGTACCTAATGGATTTGCAGAAAGAGCATGGTCATAAATGACAATATTACTAACTTTAACAGAAGAAAGCATTCCTAAACTTCCAAGACACGCTAAATTAAGATATGATGAAGCAAGAAAAAAATGGATAATAAATGCTCCAGAAAGGGTTTTTGAATTAGATGAAATTGCAGGCGAAGTAATGCAATTAGTAAATGGAGTATCTTCAGTATCTGAAATAATAGATATCCTTTTAAAAAAATTTGAAGGAGCTCCAAGAGACGTTATTGCAAAAGATGTTCTAACAATGTTGCAGCCTTTAGCAGAGAAAGGATTTATAGTATTATGACGGATATAGGATTAGAAAAACAAAAATCAGATAATAAAATATCTTTCCATAATGTTAAAGAAAGACTTCAAATACCTTATGCAGTATTGTGTGAATTAACACATAGATGTCCATTATCCTGTCCTTACTGTTCCAATCCGGTAGAACTTGAAAAAAAGTCTAATGAAGTAGATACCAAAACTTGGAAGAAGGCCTTAACTGAAGCAGTAAAGATTGGTATATTGCAAGCTCATTTTTCTGGAGGAGAGCCAACATCTAGAAAAGACTTAGAAGAATTAGTGCAGCATGCATCATCTATAGGGCTTTATACCAATTTAATTACATCTGGTGTTCTAATAAATGAAGAGAGACTAAAAAAATTATATGACGCTGGTTTAGATCATATTCAAGTTTCATTTCAAGATACTGATCCTGAAAACTCAAATAGAATTGCAGGCTATAAAGGACATGAAAGAAAGTTACATACTGCTAAACTTATTAGAAAAGTTGGCTTACCTCTTACTGTTAATGCTGTGATGCACAGACAAAACCTTCACAATCTAAAATCTATGATAGATATGGCTGTTGAATTGGATGCTGAAAGGTTAGAAGTAGCACAAGTACAGTATTACGGCTGGGCACTAAAAAATCAAACTGCATTTTTACCTACTAGAGAACAATTAGATACAGCTACAGAGATAGTAGAAGAAGCAAGAATTAGATTAAAAGGTGTATTAGCAATTGACTATGTGGTTCCAGATTATTATGCCAGAAAACCTAAATCATGTATGGGAGGATGGGGTAGACAATTTTTAAATATCTCTCCAGCTGGAAAAGTATTACCGTGCCATGCAGCAGAATCACTTGATTTTTTAAACTTTGATAATATTAAAGATAATTCTCTTTCTTGGATATGGCAACATTCTGAATCATTCAATAGATTTAGAGGTACAGCTTGGATGCCTGAGCCATGTCAGTCCTGCGATAGAAAAGAAATTGATTGGGGAGGATGCAGATGTCAAGCATTTGCCCTTACAGGCGATCAAAATGCAACCGATCCGACATGTGAATTATCACCATACAGGCATGTGCTTGATGAGCCTTTAGCAAATGTAGGTAAGGAAGATATTCCTGATTTTATTTATAGAAAAATTAAAGTACAAAGAAGTACTACATAATTAATTATTTTTTTGGTACATTAAATATTTGTCCAGGAAAAATTAAATCTGGATCATCTATTAGATTATTATTAGCTTTAAATATTAATGTATATAAAACTCCTTTTCCATAAAACCTTCTAGATATTCTCCACAGACTATTTCCAGGTTGAACAATAATAGCGCTATCTGAAATATTTATTTCTTCTAAATTTTCTTGTCTAATAGGTGTCTCTAAACTCTCTACAATTTTATTATTCTGTAATTCATTAAACCTTAATATATAATCGCCAGGCTTAATTGGATTATCTAAAGCAAGGTTCCAAAACCCATTATCATCTGCAACTGCTGTTCCTAATAACTTTTTACCTATGTAAACATCTACTCTAGAGCCAGGCAGGGCTTTTCCGGATAAATTTAGAGTTCCTTCAGAAGAGTATGACAAAGAATCAAATGATAAATTTTTAGCACTATTATTAGCACCTTGTATAACTTTATCGACAGTACCATCTGCATTATTTAAAGTAATTATAGCTTCTGATTCAGAAGGTAATATATTTACATCTCCATTTGCTAAAGCCTCTGATGTCTCCGGAGCTATTATTGAAACTGATTTTTGTGATTTAATTCCGTTTGATAATAAAGATAAATCATAATATCCTGGAGTTAATTTTTCAATAAATACAAATTCACCGAATTGATTAGTCATAACCTCGCCTATTAACTGGCCTCCATTAAAAATTTTTACATTTTTATTTATTGCTCCTCTTCCACCTATAACTAGTGTGTTATCTTCACTTAAATTTATAACGTCAAAAGTAGGTTCTAAAACTCCATTTATAGGTTTACTATCTTGTTTTTTTTCTTGAGGTTTAATATTTTCAGAATTTAACTCCGGTTGAACTTCAAATTGAATTCTTTCTTCTACAAGTTCAACCTCAACTTTTGTAGGATCTAGAGGTACATATTTTATTATTAAGATTAAGGCTATAGCAGAACATAATACTATAGTACTTCCAATAATATATTGTTTAGTGTTTTGTCCTAAGATCATTTTCATTTATTTTATCCTAATATTTTTATGATACTATTATATTAGATTATTTATCATTAAAACTACATAAAAAAGTTGTTATGAAAAAATGAAAATTAAAAAAAAAATAATTACAATATTTTGTGGTTCAAAATTAGGTAAAAATACTGTTTACGAAAAGGAAGCAGAAAAATTAGCAAAATTGCTAGCAGCCCATAATATTTCCGTAATATATGGAGGCGGAAAAATTGGAATTATGGGTGTGATATACAAATATATTAATAAAATTAACGGAAAAATTACTGGTATTATTCCTGAAGCTCTTAATACTTCTAAAATAAGTCAAAGTAATAAAAAAAATTTAATAGTAGTCAAATCTCTTCAAAAAAGAAAATTATTGATGATTAAGAAAGCTGATATGTTTTTAATTTTACCAGGTGGATTGGGAACTCTAGATGAATTATTCGAAGTTATGACGTTAAATCAGTTAAATATATATAATAAACCTGTATTTATATATAATATTGCTAATTATTGGAAGAATTTAAATCTTCTGTTAAAACATATGAATAAAGAAGGTTTTTTATATGAAAATGATTTTAAAAGAATATTATGGGTAAATGATAGTGAAGAATTAATAAAAGAAATTAGTAAATTTAATTAATATTTAAGTCTTGACAATTTCATACATTTATTCAAAAAAACATAAAACAATAGGGAGTTCAAATGAGTAAGATTAATGTTAGCACGCCAGTAGTTGAAATAGATGGCGATGAAATGACTAGAATTATATGGGAATTAATTAGAGAAAAATTGATAAAGCCTCATTTGGATTTAGATTTATTATATTATGACCTTAGTATTGAAAATAGAGATAAAACATCCGATCAAGTAACTATTGACTCTGCAAATGCTATTAAAAAATATGGAGTAGGAGTTAAATGTGCAACTATTACTCCTGATGAAGATCGTGTAAAAGAATTTAATTTAACAAAAATGTGGCGTTCTCCAAACGGCACTATAAGAAATATATTAGGTGGGACTGTTTTTAGACAACCTATAATATGTAATAATGTTCCAAAATATGTTCCTGGATGGACTAAACCTATTGTCATAGGTAGGCATGCATATGGAGATCAATATAGGGCAACAGATTTTCTAATACCTAGCGCAGGTAAATTAATCATGAAATTTACGCCTAATGATGGTGGACCAGAAATTGAACATGAAGTAAATGATTATGAAAGCCCTGGTATTGCAATGGGAATGTACAATCTTGATGATTCTATTCGTGGTTTTGCAAGAGCATGTTTTAATTACGGCTTAAATTTAAGCTGGCCAGTATACCTATCAACAAAAAATACTATATTAAAAGCCTATGATGGAAGGTTTAAGGATTTATTTCAAGAAACCTTTGATAAGGAATTTAAACAACGCTTTGCAGATAAAAACATTACATATGAACACAGATTAATAGATGACATGGTTGCAGCAGCTATTAAATGGGAAGGTGGCTTTGTATGGGCATGTAAGAATTACGATGGAGATGTACAATCTGATGTAGTTGCACAGGGTTTTGGTTCACTAGGTCTTATGACTTCAGTATTAATGACACCTGATGGAAAAACTATAGAAGCTGAAGCTGCACATGGAACAGTAACAAGACATTTTAGAGCATATGAAAAAGGTGAAGCCACCTCTACTAATCCAATTGCTTCTATATTCGCTTGGACCAGGGGTTTATGGTATAGAGGAAAATTTGATAAAAATGTTGCATTACAAAATTTTGCACAAAAACTAGAATCCGTCTGCATAGATACTATAGAGAGTGGCTCAATGACAAAAGATTTAGCTCTATTAGTTGGTAACAATCAAAGCTGGATGGAAACAATAGAATTTCTTGGCCTAATTGAAAAGAATCTTAATAAAGCTTTAAACTAAACAATTATTTAGTTTTTATTAATTGCATTATATGATCAATGGCCTCAGCTGCATTTTTATAGTTAGGGCCTCCTCCTTGAGCCATATCAGGTCTTCCACCTCCTCCTTTACCTCCTAGTATTTCTACTCCAACTTTTGTTAATTCTATAGCATTAAACCTATCACATATATCTTTAGTAACTCCTATAACTATTGATGCTTTATTTTCTAAAGTACTTATTATAATAACTACTCCAGATACTAATTCTTTTTTAAATTCATCTACTAATCCTTTAATTTCTTTAGGAGGAAGAGTTTCAATCACCTTATTAATTATTTTTATACCATTTACTAACTTGAATGTAGATTTCTCATCAGGTTTATTAGAAGTATTTATTCTCTTATTTAAATCAATTATCTTTTTTTCTAAATGTTTTTTATCTAGAATCAAAGAGTTAATTCGTTCTTTTATATTTTCTTTTGAGGTTTTTAATTCAGTTGCTAATTCATTTATGATTTTATTTTCTTCTTGGTATTCAGTAAGAGCAGCTTGGCCGGCAACCGCTTCAATTCTTCTAATACCTGAACCTAAGGCAGATTCTGATAGAATTTTAAATACTCCTATATCTCCTGACCTATTTACATGTGTGCCTCCACATAATTCAACTGAATAATGTTTTTCAGAATGACTTCCCATTTTTACTACTCTCACTTGGTCTCCATATTTTTCTCCGAACAATGCTAAAGCACCCAAATTTCTCGCGCTTTCAATATCCATTTCAGTAGTTTCTATATTAAAATTTTCTCTTATTTTATCATTAATTTCGTCTTCTATTAAATTAATGTCAGAGCTGCTAATTGCTTTATTATGACTGATATCAAATCTAAGTTTATCTGGTGAAACAAGGCTTCCTTTTTGTGTTATATGGTCTCCTAAGTTACGTCTAAGAGCTTCATGCAATAAATGTGTTGCACTATGATGCACCCTTAAAGCATTTCTTCTTTCTGCATCAATACATAAATTTACCTGATCATTATTTTTTAAAGTCCCTTTAGTTACTTTAACAATATGTACTATTAGGTTTTCATATTTTTTTGTATCCTGAACAATAGCAGCACCATCTTGCCAGTCTAATTCTCCAGTATCTCCTAGCTGTCCTCCTGATTCTGCATAAAATGGAGAACTACTAGTTATCACTTCTGCTTTTTCACCTATACCTAATTGTTCTACTTCTTTACCGTTTACAACGATGCTTTTTACAATTGATTTTGCATTCTGTACTTGATATCCTACAAAATTTATTTCTCCTTCTCTCTCTTTAAGCTTTAACCATACTTCATCAGAAGCTTTGTCTCCAGATCCACTCCAAGATTTACGAGCTTTGTTCTTTTGCTCATTCATACTATTCTCAAATCCTTTGTAATCTAACTTAATATTTTTTCCTCTTAAAATATCTGCTGTAAGGTCAATTGGAAATCCATATGTATCATAAAGTTTAAAGGCAACATTACCTGGTAATGCTTCAGAACTATGTAATTTATTAATAGATTGATCTAATAATCCCAAGCCCCGTTCTAAAGTATCCTTAAATTTAATTTCCTCATCCTTTAACGTATTTTCGATCAATGCTTTAGCTCTAGAAAGCTCTCCAAATGCATCTCCCATATTATCTTCTAAGCTATTAACCAGTCTATGCATGTGTGGGTCTTTAATACCCAATTTATGCACATGCCTCATAGCTCTTCTCATAATTCTTCTTAATACATAACCTCTTCCTTCATTCGAAGGTAAAACACCATCTGCAATTAGAAATGCAGAAGCTCTTAAATGATCTGCAATTACTCTATGTGAAATTAAGTCTTCATTGTTAGCTTCAACTCCTGAAAATTCTTCAGAAGAATTTATTATATTTTGGAATAAATCAATTTCATAATTATTATGCACGCCTTGTAATACCGCTGCCATTCTCTCTAAACCCATTCCCGTATCTATAGAAGGTCTTGGTAGATCAACTCTATTACCATTGGCTTGCATTTCATATTGCATGAATACCAAGTTCCATATTTCAATATACCTATCTCCATCTTCATTTGCACTTCCCGGTATACCTCCACTTATTTTAGGACCATGATCGTAAAAAATTTCTGAACAAGGTCCGCATGGTCCTATTTCACCCATAGACCAAAAATTATCTGATGTTGATATTTTTATTATTTTATTATCAGGTAAACCTGATATTTTTTTCCAAAGAGCATAGGCTTCTATATCTTCGTAATAAACAGTGACTAATAATTTTTTTGCGTCTAGTCCATAAACTTTAGTTACTAGATTCCACGCATACTCTATTGCTAATTCTTTAAAATAATTACCAAAACTGAAATTGCCTAACATTTCAAAAAATGTATGATGTCTAGCTGTATAGCCGACATTCTCTAAGTCATTGTGCTTTCCCCCTGCTCTTAAGCATTTTTGTGAAGTTGTAGCTGTTTTGTATTTACTTTTTTCTTTTCCAGTAAAAATATTTTCAAACTGAACCATTCCAGCATTAGTAAAAAGCAATGTAGGGTCATCCTGAGGCAACAAAGGAGAAGAAGATAACTCTTTGTGCCCTGATGATACAAAGTAGTCTATAAAAGCTCTTCTAATATCTTTTGTAGAATTTGACAATTTAACCCCTCCTAAAACTATCCTAACACTTTATTCTTCATTGTTAATAGATTGTTTTAAAAGGGATAACATTATAAGTCTATATTTATTCTGAGGTTTTTGCAGTTTTTTCTATTACATTATCTGCTTCAGGGGCATTTTCATCAATACCTTCTGTCAGACCTAAAGATTTTTTTATTTCTAATGCAATCTTTTTGGCTGTTTCTGGATTATCTCCTAGATATTGTTTAACATTTTCTCGACCTTGTCCTATTCTTTCCTCATTGTATGAATACCAAGAACCAGCTTTTTCTATAATTTCAGCTTTTACTCCTAAATCAACTAATTCTCCATTATAACTTATTCCTTTTCCATACATAATATCAAATTCAACTACTTTAAATGGAGGCGCAACTTTATTCTTAACTACTTTTACTCTAGTTTGATTTCCTACAACTTCATCTCTATCCTTTATTTGACCTATTCTTCTTATATCTAACCTAACTGAAGAATAAAATTTTAAGGCATTTCCACCCGAAGTTGTTTCAGGACTTCCAAACATAACTCCTATTTTCATTCTTATTTGATTGATAAATATTATAGTAGTATTAGATTTAGCAATTGTTGATGTCAATTTTCTTAAAGCTTGACTCATTAAACGTGCCTGAAGGCCAACATGGTGATCCCCCATTTCACCTTCTAATTCGGCTCTTGGTACTAATGCGGCTACAGAATCTATTACTATTAAATCTACGGCACCAGACCTTACCAATGTATCAGCTATTTCCAATGCTTGTTCGCCTGCATCTGGCTGACTAATTAATAAGTTTTCAACATTAACTCCTAATTTACCTGCATAAACAGGGTCTAGCGCATGCTCCGCATCTATAAATGCGCAAACACCACCTTCTTTTTGACTCTCTGCAATAGCATGTAGAGTTAAAGTTGTTTTACCTGAGCTCTCAGGTCCGTATATTTCTACTACTCTTCCTCTAGGTAAGCCGCCTATACCTAAAGCAATATCTAATCCTAATGAACCAGTAGAGATAGATTCTGTTTCAGTAACCGACCCCTCACCTAATTTCATTATTGAACCCTTACCATAGGCTCTTTCAATTTGTGATAATGCTGCTTCTAGTGCTTTACCTTTTTCTTTATCTTCCATATCTACTATCCTTAATTCAGGTTTTTTTTCTTTAGCTGTCATTTTAGACCTTCCTAATCTTTTAGGCTATTAATAATAATTTATAAATAAATATTTTTATTTTTTACACCTTATATATAATGATCACGTTTTGTTCTTTATATAGAACATGTAATTAGTTAGGCTGTCAATATATTTGTTCTTATTTTGTTCTTATTTAATCATCGCGATGAGAACGCTCATGCTTTTCATGACGTTCTTGTGCTTGTATGGATAATAATGCTATTGGCCTAGCATCTAGCCTTTTCAACCCTATAGGTTCTCCTGTTTCAATACAGTATCCATATGAACCTTCTTTAATTCTTGCTAAAGAACCATTTATTTTTGCAAGTAACTTTCTTTGCCTATCTCTAGTCCGCAATTCTAAAGATCTTTCTGTTTCAGTGGAAGCTCTATCAGCAACATCAGCTTCAGGTGTGTTGTTTTTTTGTAAAGTTTGACGCGTCTTTTCTGCATCTATCATTACCTCAGATCTCCATTTTTCTAATTTTAACCTAAAATAGGTCAACTGATCTTTACACATAAATGGATCATTTTCACTTAATGTATAGGTCTCTATAGTAATATTTTTATTGTTTTTAGAAACTGCCATAAAAATCTTTCTAATAAATATATTATATAAAGAATGAGTATATTTATAGAAAAAAAATAATCAACCTTACATTATAATACTCATTAAAAATATTGTTTAAAATTAATTTCTAACCAGCTACCCTGCCGTAAAATATATAAGTTAGATCCAAGCCTACCATTTTGATAAATTGCACCTTGAACTCCAAAAGTAAGAGAATCATTTATACGCCTTCCAAAATCTAATTGATAAATTTGACCATCACCATCTAAGTCTGCAATAGAAGCAAATAACATTTCCGTATTTTTAGTATCATTAAGGGTTAATCGAGCAGCTACAAATATATCATCTTGCATAGTATCAGTTGATCGAGTGTGTCTACTATCAAAATTATATTCCATTAAGAAACCTAGATCACCATTATCTCCAATAGAACTATATAAAGTATGCTCAAAACCTAAAACCGTTGCAAAATAACCACCTCTTCTAAAATTTATGTCTTTTTGACCATCCTTAGCTAACCATTCTAGTTTATAGAGAGTTGCTCCTGAGGCTTTTTGAAGAGTCCCTCCAATTTGTCTTACTCTTTGATAATTAGGCTCATATTTTAGCTGCCCTCCAACTATTTGAATATCAATGGAAGGAGCTCTTGCATACCCTAAGAAGCTATGCGCAGAAACATCATAGTTACCAATACTATTTGACCATCTTAAAGCTAACTCTGGCGTCCATTGACTTCCACCTTCAAACTTCGTAGTGCCCTTTGAGAATTCAGGATCTTGCCTTAAACGACCTTTTCTTCCAGGAGATGTTCTTTCACGAAAATAAGGTAATATAAAAAATTCATAATAACCGGTATCTCTTATTAATGTTGCACTTATTAGTGGCTGACCTAACTTTGTTCTAAATGTAGGATCATCCACTGCATCAAATTGATTTATAACATCAACTAAGTTTCTTGACTCTGTAACACCCCAAAACACTTGTCCTATTCCTATAGACGATTCCCAGTCTTCTCCATACCATGAATAAATACCTTCTCTTATATCTATATGTGACCTATTACTATCTTCACTATCTAAGCGTATAAAAGGTCTAAATACTAAATTACTCCCCTCTGCCCATTCAGAATATATTTCAGACTCAATGGCAATAGAATAGTTATTTTTTTCTTGCCCTTTATATAAAGGAGCTTCAGAAAAAAGCCATGCCTCTAGTGTAATTTCAGCCTTATATTCCGTAAAATCTGGCTCTAGGTCAGCATGGCTAAGTAATGGAAATATTAAAGTTAATAAAAACGATAAAACAATTAAATGCATTAACGCGCACGTTTAAGTGTCTGGCGATTAAAATCTGAATCTTTCAAGCCCGTTTGAAATACTGTCTCACTAATTACTATATCTGTTTCTTTATTAGTATTATGATTTACCATTTTAAGGCTATGAGCATTCCAAAACTTTCCTAAATATTGTTTATAGTCTGATAATATGAGTGTTTTTAACAACTTATCTTTACGATCATAATAATCTATTTTTCTAGCTCTATGCTCACTTATATCAACCCAAGAAACTCTTTTTGTATAGCCAGATGACTTATCTTCTGGATAACTTTCACTGACGTAACACATTTCTTGCTCATCTCCTGGACATGGAACATCTTCAATCCACTTATATGTATATTTTTCTACCTCTTGACTAGATAAATCCTCATATGCAAATTCTGAGCCAACAAAAGCACCCGATTTATTATCTGAACTAATTCTTTTTACTCTTTTTAAGGCTGGCAAATATAACCATTGATCATCAGGCCCAGACTTATGTGTAAAGGTTAATATAGCTGTACCTGCAACATCCTTTGGATGATGAAAAATAAATATAGATTTATCTCCATCATTTTCCATTTCTAAAGTCTTAGATGAAAAAGTTCTTATACTTTCCTCTCCCTGAGCATTTCTTAAAGTCATCTCACTTTTAGATAATGTATCTTTAAAACCTTGCCCTGTTAAATCTCCTTCAATTGCTAAGCGGAGACCTTTCTCTTCAGAGGTCTCAGCAAGAGACATAGAAATGTTACAAATTGATAAAATTATAATAGGCACTATAAACTTCATAAATATTTTCATAATAATTAATCCTCTTTTTTTTATTTAGATTTATTTTTTAAACTCTCTAATTTCATTAATAAAGGTGGCAAGAATAAAAAGTCTGCTAACAACGCAAAAACTATAGTAATCATAGATAATTGCGCTAAGTCAGAATTGACTCTAAAGCCAGAACTAGCCAATATCATAAAACCTCCTACTAATGCACAGGACGTAACAACTAGTGCAAAACCAACAGAAGAAAATGCATAGCGCGTAGCATCCTCAGGAGACTTATTTAATTCTTTACGACCTCTTAAATATTTACTTAAAAAATGGACAGTATCATCTACCACTATCCCTAATGTCATAGCA
>MDTG01411752.1_pt1 | contig 24362 bp, 23 predicted proteins | sample 811421 | NCBI WGS metagenome assembly MDTG01 (sample SAMN05326645, study PRJNA326480) | marine metagenome | isolation source: seawater | place: Pacific Ocean: South East | collected 2011
CACTTCTGATCAATTAGAGTTTGAAGGACCGTTTTTAATTAATCAAAATATTTTTAATGATGATAGAGGATATTTTTTAGAGAGTTGGAGTGAAAATAAATTTAATAATTTATTGGATTCCCCTGTTCATTTTGTTCAAGATAATATCTCCTACTCAGTTCATGGTGTTTTGCGTGGTTTACATTATCAACTTGAACCTTTTGCACAAGGTAAGCTAATTAGATGTATTTCAGGAAGTATTTTTGATGTTGGTGTAGATTTAAGATTAAAATCAATTACTTTTGGTAAATGGTTCGGAATTGAATTAAATTCATCAAGTATGAAACAAGTCTGGATACCTCCTGGTTTTGCCCACGGTTTCTTGACATTGTCAAAAAGCGCCAAAATTCATTATAAAGTTACAAAATATTGGGAAAAAAATTCAGAACGAACCCTTCTATGGTCAGACTCTGAATTGAATATTAATTGGCCTTTGAATAATTGTAAAATATCACCTTTATTAAGCCCTAAGGATTCTTTAGGAAATTGTTTTAAAGATATGCTAAAAGCAGGCAACTTTTTTCATGAAGATTCTATTAACTGGTAAAACAGGTCAGTTAGCTCAGGCTATTTTAAGGACTAAGCCAGAGAAAATAGAAATCATTCCATTATCAAGAGAAGAGCTTGACTTGATAGATGAGAAGGCTTGTTTTGAATATGTCATTGAACACAAACCAGATTGGGTTATTAATACAGCGGCTTATACATATGTGGACAAAGCGGAGAAAGAACCCGATAAAGCTATATTTATAAATGCCAATGCTCCAAAAGCTTTCTCTAAAGCTTTGAATAAAACTGGAGGAAAGTTGTTGCAAATTAGTACCGACTATGTTTTTAACGGTTGTCAATCTTATCCATATCTTGCTAATCAGGAAACATCCCCTAACTCAGTTTATGGTTTATCTAAAGCTTTGGGTGAAAAATATGTTCTTAATTATTTAGAAAAGGATAAAATGATAATTTTTAGAACTAGTTGGTTATATGGAACAGAAGGAAATAATTTTCTCTTAACAATGCTTAGGTTACATCAAGAAAAAGATGAAATCAAAGTTGTTTCTGATCAGATAAGTTGTCCTACAAGTACAGATAGTCTTGCTTTGGCAATTTGGCAATCTATAAAACTATCTCAGGAAAATAGACTTCATAATAATATCTTACATTGGAGTGATGCGGGTTCTGCAAGCTGGTATGACTTCTCATTTTTGATTGGTGATTTAGCAGAAGAGCTAGGTTTAATTAACAAAGCGGCAAAAGTTACTCCTATTCCTACTAAACTTTTTCCAATGGATGCTTCACGTCCAAATTACTCTTTGTTGGATTGTAGTGAAACAAGACTTGCTCTTAATATCCCTTATTATCATTGGACTAAATCTTTAAAAGAGGTTTTAAAAGCTATAATATTAAAATCGGAAAAGGCTAATAATGATTAATATCAACATGATAGAACTTTTTAAAGAAAGGAAAAGAATTTTAATAACTGGAGGAGCTGGGTTTATTGGTGGTACTGTAGTTAGAAGATTAATTAGAGAAAAATCATTATTAATCTTTAATTTAGATAAACTTGGATATGCAAGTAACTTAACATCAATAAAGAAAACAATTAATTCTATTAATCCAGTTGAGAATAATAACTATCAATTTTTAAAGGTAGATTTATCAGATTTAAATTTAACTAGAGAAGCCGTAAAATTTGCTAATCCAGATTTGGTTATGCATTTAGCAGCAGAAAGTCATGTAGATCGTTCAATAGCTGGCCCAATAGAATTTATTAATAGTAATATAATAGGAACATTTAATTTATTAGAATCGATAAGGGAACATTTTGAATTACTTCCAGAGAGTAGAAGAACATCATTTAGATTTCATCATATTAGTACAGATGAAGTCTTTGGATCTTTGTCAGAAGAGGGTTATTTTGTTGAGGAAACCCCCTATTCTCCTCGAAGTCCTTATTCTGCAAGTAAGGCTTCTAGTGATCATCTGGTCCAATCTTGGTTCCATACTTATGGTATCCCCATAGTTATTACTAATTGTAGTAATAACTATGGGCCACGGCAGTTTCCAGAAAAATTAATTCCTTTAACAATAATTAACGCATTATTAGATAAGAAGATTCCACTTTATGGAGATGGTAAAAATGTTAGAGATTGGCTTTACGTTGATGATCATGTAGAAGCTTTAATTCTTGCTGCTAATAGAGGTGAGATTGGAGAATGTTATTGTATTGGTGGTAACTCTGAGAAAAATAATTTACAAATTATAAATATGATTTGTAAATTATTAGATGAATTAATTCCTCATAAATCATCTCACTCTAAACTGATAGAATATGTAAAGGATAGACCTGGTCATGATAGGAGGTATGCTATTAATCCTAAAAAGATAAAATCAGAATTAGGATGGATGCCATCAACAACTTTTGAAGATGGATTATTCAATACTGTTAATTGGTACATAAACAATAAGGAATGGTGGCTTCCTTTGCTCTAAAAATTAAGAATCAGCTAGTTTTGTGATTCTTTAATTTATATATCTAGTCCAATCTGGTACAAGTTTTTTTAGTGTTTCTAAAGCTTTCTCTTCATTTTGAAATTGAAGAAAAGATATTAATAAATTAATATCTTCCCATAAAGTTGTAAGATTAATAGATCTATCATTAGCCTTAAAGATCAAAGGATGATTCGTTGGGATAGACTTTCCATCTATTAATAATTCCTCAAACAATTTCTCTCCTTTTCTGAGACCTATATATTTAATTTCTATATCCCCATTTGGATTATCTTTATTTTTTAATGTTAATCCTGATATATTTATTAGCTTAATTGCTAAATCTTTTATTAAAACAGGAGCTCCCATATCTAAAAGAAAGATATCACCACCATCATTAATATCAATTGTTTGAATTACAAGTAATGCGGCTTCTGGTATAGTCATAAAATATCTATTAACTTTTGGATGTGTTAGCGTTATGGGCCCTCCAGATTCAATTTGCTTTTTAAATAAAGGTAATACTGAACCAGAAGAATCTAATACATTTCCAAATCTTACGATTGAAAATTTAATCTTTTGCTTGTTTTTTAAATAGAGTATTTTTTCCTCTTCATCAAACTTTTGAACGATTATCTCTGCTAATCTTTTTGTTGCACCCATTATATTTGTTGGTCGGACAGCTTTGTCCGAGGAAATAAGAACCATTTGTGATACTGATGCTTTTTTAGCCGCTTTGCAAACAGAAATTGTTGACAAAATATTATTAGAAATTCCTACTATTGGATTATTCTCAACTATTGGTACATGCTTGTAAGCAGCTGCATGAAAGATTATATCAACATGATTTTTAGTAAATATTTTCTCTAAAAATTTTTGATCTTGAGCATTCCCAAGCAAAGTAAATACTTCGCTTTTTTCTGTAGATATATTTTTAAATTCTTCTTCTATGAAATAAAGACTAGGCTCATTATTATCAATTATAATTAACTTTTTAGGATTTAATTTTAGTATTTGCCTACATAGCTCAGACCCTATGGAGCCTCCGCCTCCTGTTACACATACTACTGAATCTTTTATATTAGATCCTAGTAAATCGTAATTTATTAATTTAGGATCTCTTCCTAGCAGCTCATCGATATTTACTGGTCTAAGATTACTTATCTTGACCTTACCTGCTGCAACTTGATTTAATGAGGGTACTTCTAAGATGCCTAAAGATAGACTTCGGATCAAATCAATTATCTCTTTTTGTGTTTCCCTATTTATGTATGAATTGGATATTAAAACTGAAACTATCTCTGATCTCCTAGATTTAAGTTTATTTGGAGATAGTATAGGAATACCATATAAATTTCGACCCCATAATGATGAATCTTGATCAACAAAGAAAGCTACTTTGTATAGTTTAGAATTTTGTACTGCCAAAGCAAGATTGGCACCTATTTCATCCGCACCAAAAATAGCAATTTTGTCTATATTTAAAGATTTACGGTAAATTATTAGGTCTCTAAGGAATAATCTAGTTATTAATGATGATAATGTTAGTGAAATATTAAAAATTATGAAGAAATTTAATGTAGGCGTTTCGAAATTACATAATTTACCAACTATAAATAATATGAGTATAGAAAATATATTTCTTTGAATTTGGTTGTAAAATAAAGTACTATTAAAATATTTAGAGATGCTTTTATATAATCCTGTGAAATAATAAATTGGCAAACAGATAAAAATAGAAAGACATGCAATCCAAAAGTAAGTAGAGTATAAATTTATTCTTTGTATAGTTTCACTGGCCTCATAGTATGTAAGAAAAATAGAAAAATAGAATGAAATGAAAATACATGAAAAATCAGATAATACAATTAATATCCTTCTCTTATACAAAGATAGACTGTATAAGTATTTTATGCTTTTATATAAAAAATCTTTTCCCAATTTAGGGTTTCCCTTTATGTTTTAATTTAGCTGGAATTAGGATTTTCTGCAATTTAATTATTATTTATATACTCACAGCCATTTTTTTATTAATATAAAATCCAATAATTGTAAAAAATATCAAAGCAGCAAATAAATAATTTAATTTACCTATTAGGTACGAAATACAAAGAATAGATGTTGTTGTAAAATATATTGTTGAAACCAATGGATGGCCTAGTCCTGCTTGATGTAGTCTTTGATATAAATGTGTTTTGTGAGCTTTAAATATATTTTTTTTACTTCTCAATCTAGCTATTAAACAGAATAATGGATCAAGTAATAGAGGAGATGAGACTAATACAAAACAGATAGCAATTCTGCTATCGTTGCAAAAAATTATTTCACTTATCAATGTATAACCGATAAATATACTACCTATATCACCTAAAAATACTTTAGATGGATGCCAATTGAAAAAAATAAAAGCAATTAGAGAACCTATTATTATAATTAAATGTGAATCTGAAAATAGTGATATAAATGCAAAAATAATTATGAAGTTGCTAGCTATCATTCCATCAACACCATCCATGAAATTAATAAAATTTATAATTCCAACTAGGAATATTGTAAGGGGAATATACAGCAAAACTGATAATTCAAATGAAAGCCCACTTATCCAGCTGTTTGAGTTTTGTGCATATATTAATAGTGATATGACAGTAGATAATTGGATGATAAATCTATTTTTCATGCTGATTCCTTTTAAATCATCAATTAAACTTGTAATAAATAAAGGAATCCCAAAAAGTATTTTGTAGTCTTTTAATAATATTGAACCTATTAATGTTATTAATAAAATTATTATGCCACCTCCTCTAGGCTTGCTTTTAGTATGTGAGCTTCTTTCATTTACTTCATCTAAAAGATATCTGGTAAGTAATGGAATACTCAGTTTTAAGCTAATGAAGGATGATAAAAAACTAGTGATAAGAAAAAGATAGTTCATTGTAGCAATATTTTTTATGAGGATTTTTTGAGTTTGTATTTTTTACTTTATATAAACTATTTAAATTCGTTATATCATTATACGCTTTTTTTGATCTATTCATGTAGGTAATTTGAAAAGTTTTAATAGTTGAGTTAGCTCCTAATATTAATATATCTTCCTGTACCATTGTCTTAAAATAACTTCCATCCCCATATGTTGAAGTATATTATCATAGATTTAATCAAAGATAGCATTTGTTTCAAAGATTTATGTGAACCTCTTGACCATTTGTGAATCACAACTGCTTTTGGATTGTGAATTGTTTCTCCTATATAAGACAATCTTCTTACAATGTCTGCATCTTCCATATGAAGAAAGTATTTTTCACAGAACCCATTGATTTTTGTATAGGCTTGAGCTTTTATTATTAAAAAACAACCAGAAAGATAACAGCAATTAATGATATCTTTTTCATAATCGTACTTCTTATTCTGGTTTTTCTCAATGTATTTCTCTAAGAAACCTATATTAAAAGTTCCTAGTCTTCCTAATGCCAGAGAAGAAATTGTGGGATTATTTTTTGCTGAATACTGTATTGATCCTTTTGTGTTTTTTATGAGTGGTGCAACACATGATAAATTTTTTTTTCTCTGAAAAGATTTAATTAATCTTAGTAATGATTTAGATTCAAATGAGATATCTGGATTTATAACTATATATATATCATTCTCATTATTTTTAAAATCTAATAGATTTCTATTATGTCCGTATCCAAATCCCTTATTCCTTTTATCATGGTAATATTTAGTTTCTATTTCTTTTTTAATATTATTATATAAATAATCTTTTAATGTATCTATAGGGCTGTTATCGTAAATATAAAAAATTAATTTACCATCACCTTTTTCTATTTCCTTGCTTAAATTGTTTATTGATAATATAAGATCATTTAGTTCATTACTATCGTTATTATATAACACTAATGAGATTATGATATTACACATTTAATTAATATTAAAGAATTCTTGTATCTTATCAACTATGTATGATTGGTGCTGTTCAACTCCTATCCAAAAAGGTAATCTTACAATCCTTTCTGAAATATCATCAGTGATTTTCAAGTCACCCACTGACCTGCTATTCTTTAAGCCCTCTGGAGATGAATGTAGTGGTATATAGTGAAAAACGGCACATATATTATTTTCTTTCAAGTGGCTTATAAGCTGATTTCTATTTACTTTACTGTCTAAGATTAAATAATACATATGAGCATTGTATTGATCAAAATCCTCTATTTTTTGCGAGTAAGCTAATTTCTCACTTTTTATACTATTCATTCTATTTTCATAATTCATCCAAATCTCTTTTCTTCTTTTAGTTATTTTTTCAATATGATTGATTTGAGCCCATAAAAATGCTGATACTATTTCACTGGGTAAGTAGGATGAACCAATATCCACCCATGTATATTTGTCTACTAATCCTTGATAAAAGTTATATCTATTAGTTCCTTTTTCTCTTATTATCGCAGCTCTTTCTATAAACCTTTCTTGATTTAAAATTATTGCACCTCCTTCTCCAGAAATGATGTTTTTGGTTTCGTGAAATGAAAAACAACCTATATGACCAATTCCTCCAAGCTTTTTCCCTTTATAAGATGAATCAATAGCCTGTGCAGCATCCTCTATAAGTATTAAGTTATAGGAATTCGCGAGGCTCATTAATACATCCATTTCGCAGGGCACACCAGCGTAATGAACGGCTACTATTGCTTTTGTCTTTTCTGTAATTGCTTCTTCAACAAGCTTTTCATCAATATTTAAAGTGTCTTTTCTAATGTCAACAAAAACTGGTATGCCACCTCTTAATCTAAATGCATTTGCTGTCGATACAAAGGTATAAGAAGGCATGATTATTTCATCACCTTCTTTGATATCGCAAAGAATTGCTGCTATTTCTAGTGCTCCAGTACAAGAATGTGTAAGAAAAGCTTTTTTACTACAAGTAAATTGTTTTAGCCATTCACTGCAGCATTTTGTGTAGTAGCCATCTCCTGAAAGATGACCTCTTAAATGTGAGTCTTTAATATAATCAATTTCTTTACCTGTTAAATATGGCTTGTTAAAAGGTATCATAAATGTATGTCCTATTAAATTACTATATCAAAAAGAAATTTATATGTTGGAAAACTTAGCTAAATGATTCAAATAAAAAAAATATAATGTTTATAATTATTATTTTAAATTAATTATAGCTTAGTAAGTGATTAAAAATTTCCTTATTTACTTTTTGTTTTGACTTCATTAAATGATTACTCAATATTAAGAATAGCCGATCTTCTCTCGTTGATTTAGTATAGAAATTATAAATATTGGTAATAATGAAGAATTTAAAGCATGAATCTGAAAACACTAAAAATGGATCTAGTCAAAATTTGAAGAAGGCACTTATTTCTGGTATCACAGGATAAGATGGAAGTTATCTAGCCGAATTCTTATTGAATAAAGGCTATGAAGTGCATGGTATTAAAGACGATCGAGCAGTTTTAATACATCTCGCATAGATCACTTATATCAAGACCTTAATGAGGAATATAATAGATTCATACTTCATTACGGGGATTTAACAGATAGTACTAATATAATTAGGATTATACAAGAATTTCAACCTGATGAAATTTATAATTTAAGCGCTCAAATTAATGTAGCTGTTAGCTTTGAAAGCCCTGAATATAATCCTAGTAGTGATGCACTTGGAACACTTAGAATACTTGAAGCTATTAGACTTCTTGGTCTTAAAGATAAAACTAAATCTTCGCAAGCCAGTACAAGTGAATTATACGGCTTAGTACAAGAAATTCCTCAAAATGAAAAAACGCTTTTTTATCCTCGTAGTCCTTTTGCTGTAGCTAAACTTTATGCACATTGGATAACAGTTAACTATCGTGAATCTTATGGGATCTATGCATGTATTGGAATACTTTTTAATCATAAAAGCCCTAGAATAGGTGAAACATTTGTTACCAGAAAAATAATTAGGGCTCTTGCTAGGATCGAGCTTGGTTTTGAGAAATGTCTTTACATAAGCAACTTGGATGCTAAAACAGACTGGGTATATGCAAAAGTTATGTTAAAATGCAATGGTTGATGCTTCAACAAAACAAACCTGAAGATTTTGTTATTGCAACTGGAAGGATGGAATCTGTACGAAAATTTATAGAACTATCTGCAAAGAAATTAGGATGGTCTAAGAGTCAAAATTCTTCTTCTATTATTTGTGAAGGTAATGGTTTAGATGAAATTGGCCGAAGAGCTGATAATGGGCAAGTAATTATTAAGATTGATCCAAGATACTTTCGCCCAGCAGAAGTTTTCCAATTATTGGATGATCCTACAAAAGCGCAGAAAAAGTTGGGATGGAAGCCTAAGACAACTTTAGATGACTTTTTATCTAATATGGTAGATTTTGATTTAAATCTTGCAAATAAAGATCTTAAATTGGTTAATCAATTTAAAGTTGATAATCATTTGATATCTGAAAATTGAATATGTCATCAAAAATAATTTCTTTGAATGAAAAAATTTTAGTTGCTGGAGCTAATGGAATGGTTGGTTCTGCATTATCTAGAGCTTTGATTAATCATGGTTACGGTCAGGAAATAAATGAAGGGAAATTATTAACTCCTGGGAGAAATACTCTTGATTTTAGAGATTATGGTGAATGTTATAAGTGGTTTGCTCTTAATCAGCCTACGGTAGTTATTATTTCAGCTTCAAAAGTAGGAGGTATTTATGCAAACAATTCATTTCCTACTGACTTTTTATTAGATAATTTAAAAATACAAAATAATCTTATAGAGTTATCCTGGAAATTTAATGTTAAAAGACTCCTTTTTCTAGGAAGTAGTTGTGTTTATCCTAAGTTTGCTAATCAACCTATTGTTGAAGAGTCGCTATTAACTGCATCTCTTGAACCAACTAATCAATGGTATGCAATTGCTAAGATCGCTGGAATTAAACTTTGTGAGGCTTTGCGAAGGCAATATGGTTTCGATGCTATATCTTTAATGCCTACTAATCTTTATGGCCCTGGAGATAATTACAATGAGAAAAATAGCCATGTTTTACCTGCATTATTAAGAAAATTTTGGGAGGCTAAAAAATCTTCTCTAAAAGAGGTCACCTGCTGGGGAACTGGCAATCCATTAAGGGAATTTTTGCATGTAGACGATTTAGCAGAAGCTTGTATTTTTTCATTAGAAAAATGGTCACCAAATCTTAGTTTGAGATGCAGTGAAAATCAAACTAATTCTTTAGGGTGGATGAATGTTGGAAGTGGGGAAGAAATATCAATAAAAGATTTAGCTAATAAAATTTCCAGAGAAATTGGTTTCGAAGGAAAGATTAACTGGGATAAAAGCAAGCCTGATGGTACACCACGAAAGAAATTAAGTTCAAATCGAATAAATCAGTTAGGTTGGAAATCTCAAATTAATATTGATATGGGCATTAAAAATACCTTGAGAGCTTTTAATCAAGAGATGTCAGAAGATAAAATTAGGCTTTAGTTAAAACTTGGAAATATCAATTTAACTTTAAATATCTAAACATATAGAAAATATTTGTTTAAGAGTAGTTGGCTGCTAGGGTTTAATAAACTCTATCCTATTAGGCTTTAGTTAAAATAAAAAAGAATGAAAACAACTTCTAATTCTGAGATTATAAAAATTATTAAAGGTATTTGGTTGAATACAAATAGAAAAAGACGAATACAATTATTATTTTTATTTATAACAATGCTTCTATCTGGTGTCGCGGAATTATTTTCTATAGCAATAGTAGTTCCATTTTTATCAATATTGTTTAAACCTGAGGGGTTTAATAATATTCCGATTTTAAATAATATATTTAATTCTTTAGGTGTTGAGAGTTATCGATTAGCGGTTATCATAGCTATGATTTCGTTTATCATAATAGTAATCCTATCTTCTGGAATTAGACTTTGTAATCTATGGCTTAGTAAACACATTTCTGCAAGTATAGGTTCTGATTTTAGTATTAAAGCTTATTATAATACACTAACACAGCCTTATACTTATCATTTAAATAATAATAGTTCCTCGATAATTGCTGCAACTACAAGTTATATTGGAACAACAATTGCGACTATAAATCTAATTCTGATGTTTATGACATCTGTAATTATTTCTTTGTTTATGTTTATAATTCTTTTTAAGATAAATTATTTAATAACAATTACTGCTATTTTTACATTCGGATTGGCATATATTATTTTAGGATTCACAGCTAAAAGAAAGTTACTTTCTAATAGTAAACTACTTTCTAGGAAAAGCATTCTTCATATTCAATCTACACAAGAAGGTTTGGGACTGATAAAGGATATAATTCTTTCTTCTTCTCAAAAAAAATATTTAAATGATTTTAGTTTGAATGATAGATCCTTAAGAAAGGTTCAAGCAGAAAGTTCTTTTTTAGCAGCATTTCCAAAATTAGCTTTAGAGGCTATTGGTTTGATTTTGATAGTGGTTTTAGCATTTTCCCTTAGTCAATTAGCTTCAAATACTAATCCTGAAGTAGTGATATCTAGTTTAGGTGCGTTTGCGCTTGGATCGCAGAAATTATTGCCTGCTTTTCAAGCTATGTATGCAGCTTGGGCAGGAATAAAAGCGTCCACGCACCCTGTGTTGCATTTGTTATCCTTTTTAAATAGTCATGAGAATTCAGAAGAATATAATAAATATATAAATAAAACATATAGTCAATATTATATTATAGATACTAATACTATTGAATTTAAAAATTGTTTCTTTAGTTATGATAATCAAAAATATAATTTATCTGATATTAATTTTTTAATTAATAAGGGTGATTCTATCGGTATCATTGGATCTACGGGGTCAGGAAAAAGTACATTTATAAATTTACTCATGGGGTTACTCAAACCTTCAAAAGGTAAAGTCATTATAAATAATGTAGATATTTATAATTATAATACTAATTATCTTAAAAATTGGACCTCTTCTATTGCTTATGTCCCCCAAGAAATCTATTTGACTGATAAAACAATTGCTGAAAATATTGCTATTAATGAGGATTATTCAGAAATTAATTTCAATAAAGTTTTAGAATGCTGTAGGATTGCACAATTAGATAGTTTTATTCAAGGACTTTCGTTTAGATATGATCATATCGTTGGAGAAAAAGGCATTAAGTTTAGTGGTGGTCAAAGACAAAGACTTGGAATAGCAAGAGCTTTATATAACGATCCAAAAATATTGATTATGGATGAGGCAACTAGTGCTTTAGATGATTTAACAGAGAGTCAGTTGATTTCTAAACTTTATGAGTTTAAAAAGGATATAACATTGATTATGGTTGCTCACAGAATGTCTTCTTTGATTAATTGTGATAGATTAATCAAGATAGAAAATGGCACACTCATTAATATTGATAGAAATGATATTAAGCTAAAATAATCATCTGTTTTATGATTTCACAAGATGCATTTATTATTAGTACTAATTAATCTTCTGCTAGAGTGATAATGGAAAGAAATATCAGAATAATCTGCTATTTTGGCTGTTTTAATAGCCATAGCTGGATCAAAATAAATTAAGAAGAAAAAACTTAAAACATTTATTTGGAAGCATATTAATTCGAAATGGAATTAAAAGATGTAATTTTGTTCAAGATCACTACGGTTTGGATTGAGCTTTGATGACCAAAAAATTATTATAGTATCGCAAGCATATGTAGCTTTTGTACATTTTTGTTAGACTCAAAAATTTTTCAGATAATCATGCAATGTCTTAACTAGCTATTTTACATACCTATCAATATGGTAAATCTTTATATTAAAAAAAATAAACTTGCATTTATTCTCAACTATCTAATCTATGTTTCGAAGTCAAGGACCTTTTGAAATGGATTATTATTTGATGTGAATTAGACTTTTATGAGAGTATTTACCATTACATTAATTCTCTTTTCAAATTATTCCTTTATGATGAAAAGGCTTATTGGAGATCAAACATTAAATTTGATTGATCATGAATTCGATGATACGAGATCTCGTCAAGAACTGCCAGAGGTTTTTGGGAGGATATGTTATTATTCTGTCTATAAGCTAAATGCGATTTTCAAGAAAAATATTTATAAAAATTCATTTGAGGAGGATTTAAAAGAATTAAATTTCAAAGGCGTAAAAGAAACTGTTGCTTTTCCTGAGAAATTATAAGATGTCCGATTTATTTAGAAAATACACTGTAAAAGATATCACAGTTTGTGTTTGCACCTACAATAGATGGAAGTCTCTTCCTCAAACTTTAAGATCTATCAAATATCAGTCATCTGGAATTCCAAACTTGATATTAGTAGATGATGCTTCATCAAATAACATTCCATTGGACATACAAAATTTGATAAATTCTTTTAAAAATAGTGTTTATATTAAGCATTCAAGTAATAAAGGGTTAGCCGCAGCAAGAAATACAGGAATAAATAATACTAAAACTCGATTATTTACATTTATAGATGATGATGATCAATGGGAACCTGATTATTTAAAAAATGTACTTGAAGCATATAATAAAAATAGAAATATTGATATGCTCATAGGCATTAAACCTACTAGATTTAAAATATTGGAGAATAGATTTAACAGTTCTATAAGTATTCAAACCTTATTTGCTAAAGGATTCTGTCCTCCTGTTGGTTCTCAGGTATATAAGACTAAATTGTTGAAACAAATATCTGGATATAATGAAAATGTTAAGTCAGGAGTAGATCTTGATTTGTGGGTAAGATTGCTTTGTATTAATTGTAATTCAACTATTATATGGGGTGATTGGATTAAGGTTGGAATGGATCAGCGAGTTAGAATAACAACAAATGAATTTAATCGAATAAAAAAATCAAAAGCTTCACTTACAATCTGGGAAACATATATTGTAAGGGAAATGGGTAGAAGATTTTTTAATAACTATAGTAGGGCTTATATAAATCATTTATATGCTGGATTTGTTTTGCAATATATTAAAAGTTTTAAATTTTCAAAAATTAGATATAAACATACTAGAATTCCTATTTTTGTTGATATTATTCAAAAATTATTTTTCCATAAACTGCTTGGGTTTAATGGAAGCCCTACTTTATTTTTATAAATGTCAATTTCGGAAATTTTATTATATATTTGTATCTTAACTACTCCATTGCAAAGCAATGCTTTTTCTTTCCGTATGGGAGGAAGTTATTTGGATATTGCAGTCATTTTTGAATTTTTACTTCTTATTTTTTCCACATTTAACTATCGAATAAAATGGACTTCAACAACAATAACATTAACAACTTGTTATTTTCTCTTTAACTCTCTTTTATATCTAATTACCCAATATCCTCTTAATCGATTTTTATCAGCATCCTTTTTCTATTTATTACATTTATTAATTATTACTGCAAGATTCAACATCTCTTCACAATCTATCTCAATAAGTATTAGAAATTTATTAGAGAAATTAACAATATTTAGTTCTTTATATGTGATATTCCAGTTTTTTATTCTTGACGTTAGGCCATATGCTACTTTTGCGGAACCTTCTGGCGCAGGACTATTTATCCTTGCATATATTGTAGCAACTATAGCCTCTAAAATTCAGAAAAATCAGTACATAAATATGTTAAATATAATTATGCTTTTAATCACTCTTTTTGCTTTTGTCTTAACTAAGTCAATGCATTTGTTCTCAGGAATCTTATCTTTAATGCTATTCTTTTTTATATTTCAGGACTTCAAAATTACTACTAATATTAATATAAGAAGAATGCTAATTATATCATTTGGTTCCCTTTCCCTGTTTACTTTTATAGCTTTTAACTTAAGACATCTTATTGAAAGAATTAATTTATTTTCAGTAGATCTAAATTTATCTCAACTCTCTTGGTTGCATGGTATGTCGCAATCTCTTTATACATTAAGGAATAGCCCAATATTTGGTTTTGGTTTTGGAAGTACAGGAACTTTTGAATATACTAGTAGATTTATTCCCTTAATGTCTGATTTAGGCTGGGCAAATATGAATTTAAAAGATGCTTACTCAGGTTTGTTTCGATTGATTATTGAAACTGGCCTTATTGCTCCTTTATTCATAATTTTAACGGTCTTATATATTGGTAGAAAAATAAAATCTTTGTCTAGAGTTGTTTCTTCTCATCAATCCTATAGTAATATATATTCACTTACTAATTATAATAATATTATATTTATTTTTGTATTTGGTCTGACAATATTAATAGGAGTCCTTTTTAAAGAACCTGTTTGGTCTAGATCTTTTTTACCACTTTCTATTATATTAGTATATGTTATACCTAAAATTTATTTTAATGATTTGATTCAAAACAATCAATAAATTCTATTTTATAAATATGATTCATTTTGACAAAGAAGAAATAAAGGATATGCTAGTATTGTGATAATTTTTATCATATTTGTATGACAGACAATGAATGTATTTTAGTCAGTGTAAATATAACCACTTTTAACAGGTCAAAACTCCTTAAAAGATGCTTAGATAGTATTAAAGCTCAAACCTATAAATTCATTGAGATTATTGTTATAGATGATTGTTCCTCAGATATTGGTTATCAAGAAATTATTAAACATAAGGATATATATTCTAATTTAATTTATAAACGAAATTCAACTAATAGAGGTAATGCTTATAGTCGAAATATGGCCCTTGAATTAAGTAATGGGGAATTAATAGCTTTCCTTGATGATGATGACTATTGGATTGATAATGATAAAATCTCTAGGCAAGTAGATTTATTTAGAAAAGATAAAGAAGAAAAATTTGGGATCTGTTGTACAAGTGTTAGGAGATTTTATAAGGAAGATTTATTTCGTGATCAAATTGTAGAGGAACCAAGCAATTTACAATCTTTAATTTTGGCTGGCAATGGTCTGATCTACAGCCCAACTGTGATGATTAGGAAAGAACTATTGAAAGAACTTAATGGTTTCGACGAATCATTGCCACGTGGAGTTGATAGTGATTTGTATAGAAGAGTAATTATAAATAGAAGGAAATCAATATACTTTGATCCTCGTATTACTACCGCCGTTAGAGAATATGGTACTGATAGGATGACTAAGATTGATACTAGGATTAATATTATAAAGGGTATGTTAAGCCATTTAATTGCTTTTAGAAAGTTTAATATTAGATTCTTTATCTTTCCTAAATCTTTATTCCTACGTTTGAAGTCACTGATTTATCTAATTATAAAATATATTTCGACTTTTTTAAAATGAATTATAGAAGTCAAAAATATGAACCTATTTTAATCATTGGATTTAATAGATTCGTAAAGATAAAAAATATTTTGGATAAATTAATAACATTCAATGATTTAAATATATATATATCAATTGACGGCCCTCGAAACCATAATGATTCTAATAATATAGATTTAATAAAATCAGAGATAAAAAAAATCTCTAAACTTCATAACATTAATTGTAGATTTTTGCCGGAGAATTTAGGTTGCGCTAGACATTGTGTAAATGCAATAACTTGGTTTCTTAACTGCGTAGAAATGGGAATAATACTTGAAGATGATATAGACTTTAATCATGAATTCCTTGATTACGCAAGCGCTAATTTAAAAAGATTTAAGAATGATAATTCAATCTATGGTATTTCCGGATCACCTTATATAAATATTGAAAACGATAATAAAAATTTCTTTTTATCTAAATATCCAAATATTTGGGGTTGGGCAACTTGGAAAGATAGATGGGATAAATATAGTTTAACTATAGAAGGTCCTTCATTTATTGAAAGGATAAAGATTATAAATAATGTGCATAAAAATATTTTAATCACAATATATTGGACTCTAGTAATTGAATTATTTAGGACATCAAAGATTAATGGCTGGGATCATCAGTTCTATTATACAATGTGGTCAAATAAAGCATTTTTTCTAGTTCCTAATTGTTCTCTTACCAAGAATATAGGTTTTGACTCAGAGGGTACTTATATGACCAAGAAGCCTTTATGGCAAGATATCTTGTTATCTTCTCCTTCTGCTCGCAATTCTCATCTGCCCCCCCCATATTTTTCTGACTATGATCAAATTTGTGAAAAGTATGTTTATAAATGTAATATTTTTACTATAATTAAGTTGATCATAAAAATGATAATTCTTCAAAAAACATGGCTGAAAAAACGATCTGGCATTCAATTATAATTAGTCTGAAAAATGATTCTAAAGGACTTGAATTAACTCTCCAATCATTTTTTATTCAAAATAAGGATATTCTTGGAAAAATTGAAATTATTGTTGTAGATAGTAATTCAATAGATCAACCCTATAAGATAGTTAGTAAATTTAAAAATAAGTTAAATATAATTTTTAAATCATCATATGATGCCTCTATTTATGAAGCATGGAATAAGGCTATTTTAATGAGTAGCGGCTTGTATATTAGTTTTCTTGGTGCGGGTGATACTCTTACTCCTCAATCTCTTGACTATTTATACTCTAATTCTTTTGAGTTCAACCCAGAGACAATTTATACCTCTCAGACTATAATGTTGTGTAAAGATGGATCAGAGTTTTTAAGTGGTAAATCATTTGATTATTTCGAATTTAGAAAAAAGTTCACTACAAATCACAGTTTATTAATGTATTCGAATGATATCTTTTATAAATATGGCGATTTCTCATTGGATTTTGGTGTAGCAGCTGACTATGAATTCCTTCTTCGAATTGGTAGATTTATTAAGCCTAAGCATATAAATTATCCAACTTGTAGTTATCCAATTGGAGGATTGAGTTCAAGATCTATTAAAACATTATTGTCTGTATATAAAATTCGTAGAAGTTTGAAGGTTAATTCTTTGATTGTTGATATATATTTACTTCTTAAATCAATAATGATATTCTACATTAGACAAATTATAGGTCATAGTTGTGGTAGGAAAATTTCTAATAACAAAGTATTATAGTTATGGATTTTTCGGGTTTTGTAAACTCATATCGGATTATATAAAAACAAAGATTTTTTATTTCAATTCAAGATTGATTAGAAGTCCTTTATATATTAGAGGTCGTAAAAGTATTAATCTAGGAAAAAATTTAACAACAGGTGTTGGTCTTAGACTGAATGCATTAGGTGAAGATCTTAACCTGAAAAAAATTACTATTGGAGATAATGTTCAAATAAATGATTATTGCCATATAGCAGCCATCAAAAATGTTTCTATTGGTGATAATACTTTAATTGCTAGTAGGGTGTTTATTAGCGATCACAATCACGGAATCTATAGAGGTTTCGAATCTTCCAATCCTGATTCAAACCCTCTTTTTCGTGTTGATGAAATAAGAGAAGTTCTTATTGGTAAGAATGTTTGGATAGGTGAGTCAGTAATAATTTTACCAGGTGTTGTTTTAGGAGATGGGGTTGTTGTTGGAGCTGGGTCTGTAGTCACTAAATCATTTCCTTCACATTCGTTAGTGGTAGGAAATCCTGCTAAGATTCTAAAAAAATTTAATAAACATACAGGAGAATGGGAAAGAGAAAAAAAATAATAATTATATCTGCCGTTAACTTTAGAGAAGGTGGCCCATTAACAATTTTAAGAAATTTACTAGATTGTCTTAATCAAAGTAAATATCGTACTTACAATATAGTTTCTTTTGTTTCCAATAAAAATCTTTTTCTTGATTATCCAAATATAAAATTCTTGGAATTTCCTAACATTAAAAAAAATTGGTTAAATCGAATAATCTTTGAATATATAAGATCTTATTTTATTTCCAAAAGAATAAGCCCTCATTTATGGTTTTCAATGCATGATATTACACCTAATGTCTTAGCAGATAAACAAATTGTTTATTGTCATAACCCATCCCCTTTTTATAGATTAAGTATAAACGATGTGATCTTTGATTTTAAATTCACATTATTCTCTTTATTTTATAGGTATTTATATCAGATTAATATAAGCAAAAATAATTTTGTGATTGTTCAACAAAATTGGATAAAAAAAAAATTTATTAAATTTGTTGAATCTAATAAAATCTTAGTTTGCCGTCCATCTTTAAATCTTCTGAATCAAGATATTTTGCCTTATAAAAAAAATCAATTCTTTACTATTTTTTACCCGTCTTTTCCAAGAACTTTTAAGAATTTTGAGCTAATTTGCTTATCAATAGAAATGCTACCAGAAAACATTAGAACTAATATTATTTTAGAAATAACAATTAACGGGCGTGAAAATATATACTCTTCATATATATATGAACGGTTTAAAAAAAATATTAATATTCATTTTATTGGATTGCAAAAATATCAAAATACTTTGGAGCATATAAATAGATGTGATTTATTTGTTTTTCCTTCAAAAATAGAGACATTTGGGCTTCCAATTCTAGAAGCTATTCATTTTAAAAAAAATATGTTTGTTGCTGATCTTCCTTATGCATATGAAGCTTGTGATGGATATGACAAAGTTAAATTTATTAATCCTTTTAAACCAAAGGTTTGGTCTGAATGTATTGTCAAGCAATTTGAATCTTATAAATATGGTTTAAGTAATTCATTATTTTCAGAAAATTCAAAAACTTCGACTAATGAAAAGAATTTTGAGGGTTGGGATAGTATGATTGATTATATTATTGAATAAATTAATAAAGAATGATTTTCTTTCACTAGATATTTTCTAACTAAATATTATAAATGGAAAATTAACAGAAACTGTGGTTTTTTGCCTAACCTAGCTAAATGTTTTATGCTTTGATAAGATCTTTTTCATAGCTAGGTTTTAATTGAGGTGTGAATATGCAACAAATAGGTAAATCTTCTATCCCAGCTGACAATATTAAACTAGAAGAAGAGATTGATATAGGTCTGATATTTGACACGTTAAAGAGAAATAAAAAAATAATTTTTGCTCTTGGTATCTCAGGGTTTGTTTTTAGTAGTTTAATTGCCTTTAATACAAAAAGAGTTTGGCAAGGTCAATTTCAAATTGTTATTGATAATGGCCAATCCTCAAGTCAACAAATTAGGAGTGGTATACCTAGATTGGATCTTCTTAAAACAGGTACTTCTAGTAAATTACAAACTGAGATAGGTATTCTGAAAAGCCCTGCTGTTTTAATGGATATTTTTAACTTTGTTAAAAATGAAAAAGGTAATAATGGCTTGAAATTTAACTCGTGGCAATCATCTTTTTCTATAGAACTAGAAAAAGGTACATCTATTTTAAATTTTATTTACCAAGATACAGAAAAAGATTTAATTTTACCTGTTCTTAGTAAAGTCTCTTCTATTTATCAGGATTATTCTGGTAGAAAGAGGAAAAGAAAAATTAAATTAGGAATTGATTATTATGAGAATCAAATTTCAAAATATCAGAAGAAAAGTAATCAATCAGCTAGCTTAGCGCAGCAATTTTCTATAAAGAATGATTTAACATTCTTACCAATTACTACCACAAGCCCCGATTTTATTAGTACTGAAACCTCAAGAGTCTCTTCCGCTAATAGTATCAGAGAATTAGATATTAAGCTTAGTCAGATTAAAAATTCAGATCAAGAATCTAAAGATCAAATTGTTTATCTTGCCTCAACGATACCTTCAACAAATGTGCAAGTTAATTATTTAAAAGATGTTGAATCAAAATTAGCAAGATTGCGAATAAATTATAAAGAAACCGATAAAATAATTAAAGATTTAAAGCAAGAAAGATTATTGATTCTTGATTTTCTTGAGAAAGAAGTCAAAGCGTTTTTAAATGTCAATAAAGCAGAGCAACAATCAATAATGAAATCACTTGAAAGACCAGAAGAAGTATTAATAAAGCATAATCAATTGGTAAATAATGCCTTTAAGGACAGTTCTACTCTTGAAAAGTTGCAGGATGATTACAGGCTTCTTCTACTTGAAAAAGCTAGAAGTGAGGATCCATGGGAACTAATAACAAAACCTACATTGCTTCCTTCTCCTGTAGCTCCAAGAATTCAAAGAATCTTAGCTTTGGGAAGTTTTGTAGGCCTTCTTTTGGGTATCACATCGGCTTTTATTTACGATAAAAGAAAAACATTCATAGATTCCTCTCTTGAAGTAGTTGCTTTAACAAAATGGCCCGTACTTTCTGAATTGTCGCTGATTTACAAGCATGACTGGGAATCTTCAATTGAATTTGGAGTATCTAACCTTTTATTCGATTTCAAGGGTGCTGTTGGAATATTGAGCATTGGCGATTTCGATGATCAAATAATTAAATTAATCAGTGGACATTTAACTAAATCTTTTCCTGATTGTAAGTTTAAAAATATAAAAGATTTAAGAGAAGCAATCAAGTTCTCTAAGGTGCTTGTTATTTCTGCTAAGGGAGTGACAAAAAGAAAAGAATTGATTTCCGTTAGTCAAAAACTTAATTCGAGAAGAGAATCAATTCTTGGATTGATATTTTTAAGTAATAACAATAAATAAATTCCAATGAAAACTTATCTTTAGACAAGAACAAATCTTATGAAATAGAATCTTTATATTAAATTTTATAAATGTTCTTACTCATTATTAAAACTTGAAGTTTATGAACTTTTTTCTAATTTTTTATTAGAAATAGATATTTGATGTACGGACAAATAAAGACAAGGCTAAATATTAAAGATGATCTCTAGATGTTTAAGCGCTCCCTGCAAGATTCGAACTTGCGGCCCACTGCTTAGAAGGCAGTTGCTCTATCCAGCTGAGCTAAGGGAGCAAATTGATTTTTGATTATTTGGTCGCAGAGCTCATAGCAGAGAAGACCTAATAACTAAAAATCAAATAACTAACTAACACTACATACTCACGTAACCATCATCAAGCAGAATTAAGCAGATCAACAACATCATCTAAAGTGGGTGTCTCTACCCAATCAGCTATCCTCTAGGTACATAAGCCCTAGAGTTATATTTTCTAAATCCTCACAAGTCAATCACCATAACACTTTTAGTCATGTGAGCAATTACAAAATCTAATCTTGCTAAGTTCCTTTTGTCTTGTCTATATATCTCTATAGATTATGCAGTTATGGAGTAAACAAAATTAGGTGTTGTTTTGCCTTTGAATGTAGGTTGGAGTGATGTTGGAAGTTGGAAGTCAATTTAGGAAGTCTCCAACAAAGATGACAATGGAAATGTTCTTATGGGCAATGTTATAACTAAAGATATAAAAAATTGTTATGTTAGAAGTGGGAATAGATTAGTTGCTGGCCTAGGAATCGAGAATTTGTTAGTGTTTGAAACTAATGATGCAATACTTATTTCTGACAAAAAGTACGATCAAGATGTAAAAAAAATTGTAAATAAATTGCTAGAAGATAATAGATCTGAAGGGAAAACTCATAGAAAAGTATATCGACCATGGGGCATAACACTTCAATTGTGGAAGGTTCGAGATGGCAGGTGAAGAGAATAGAAGTAAACCCTGAAGCAAGTCTTTCTTTGCAAATGCATCATCATAGAGCAGAGCATTGGGTAGTCGTTAAAGGTACAGCAAATGTGGAAATTGATTCTAAAAGTTTAATACTAGGAGAAAATCAAAGTATATATATACCCTTGGGATCAAACCATCGTCTTATCAAGCCTGGAAGGATTCCCTTGGTACTTATCGAAGTTCAAACTGGAGCATATTTAAGTGAAGATGATATTGTTAGATTTGATGATATATATGGGAGAATTGATGCTCAATAATTTTATTTCAATCTAAAAATTAATCTTTGTACAAAAAATGAAAAATTGTTTCCTAATTGATATTAATAGAAGACCATTATTTTGATCCAATTTGTTTAGATTGTTTGCTAGTAAGACATTTTAAAAAAAAAATTTCTAATGAACTCTAATTGTAATTACTAGATTTTAGAGAGGTATCAAATAGAGGCTATTTATACTCTTTATCAATTATCTATATATGATTCTAACTTTTTAAATATTTTTTATTAATTTGTATCAGTAGTCCTTTTTATCAATGGCCTTACTTTAGAGAATTAATAATGCAAAAAATTATAATTTTGTTTATTTCCCCTATTTGTGATGAGTAGGTCTTATCTTGGATACATAGAAATGATAGAAATGATTTCAAGTAGATTGACCAAAACTCAAAAAACTGAAATCTTATGTGCTTATCAGGAAGGAGAAAGTACTAGTTCTCTTGCGGAAAAATATAGTTGTACTACTAATACCATTATTAGAACCGTTAAAACCTTTTTATCAGATAGTGAATATAAATTATTAAAGGACAAAAGATCAAAGATTAACAATAAAAAAGTTAAAATAGTTTATGATGAGGCTCTGAAAGAAACTACAGAAGATTTAAGTATTGAATTAGGTAATGAGGTCGTCAACGCTCAGCTTAAACAAATGCCTTCTTCTTCACTCCAGGAAAAGTTTGGTTCAGTTGAGGAATCACTATCTGAAATTGAATATAATAATCAAACTATAGATAACAATTTCGAGTTAATTGAACCACTACTTTCTAATTTTGATTTTGATCAAGATAAAGAAAAATCAGATTTTGAATTACTTAATTATGAAAGCCTTCCTGAGAGTGTTTATATGATTGTAGATAAAAAAGTTGAATTGGACTTGCAACTGATTTCTGATTTACCAGAATGGAGCTTTTTGCCTGCAAATGAATTAAAAAGAAATGCACTTTTATTATTTGCTAATCAACGTGCTGCCAAAAGGAATTGTTCGAGAAATCAAAGAGTTATTAAGATACCAAATACTGATGTTTTTAAACTCTCCAAATCATATTTAATTTCAAAAGGTATTACTAGATTAATTATTGAAGATTCAATAATTGCTTTGGATAATTAATCTTTTCCTAATGAGGTTTCGTCAATATTTGTATTATTTATCATTAATACTGAAGTTAATCCCCCGGATAATACTCCTAATGTAAAAGAAGTCCCTACTAAGAATCCAATTGGGAGAGGAACGGTTTTATTTAATAAAAGATTTAAATTATGTTTTTTATTTAGATTTTGTGATCCAAGGCAAAGGAAGAAAAGGAGTAATATTGATGTGGCAATATTTAGAGTTAGAAGTCTTAATCTAAAAAGCATTGATATAAGATTTTAATTGACATTGATCTTTTAATTAGCTTTTATCTAAAAACTTTATTTGTCAAGCCTTTTATGTAATTTGGAATAAAGCCATTTTTTTTTATAACCTGTTTCTTCTGAAATTTTTCTAGCTGCGATATTAGCTTTTTCTCCTTTTTGGATCAATTTATTTAGTTGGTTTAATGCTTCCGATTCACTTACCTTGTCCCCTTCCCTATTGTTGTTATTTCCTCCTAGAACTATTGTGAATTCACCCCTTGGCTTATTGATAGAGAAATATTCGAGTACTTCTTCGATAGTTTTCCCAATTGATTCTTCGTATCTTTTTGTGAGTTCTCTAGCAATTTGTATTGGACGTTCTTTCCCGCATAGAGAAGATAAATCCTCTAAAAGTTTTATTAATTGATGTGGTGATTCGTATATTACTGTTGTTCTATTTTCTTGAGAAATATCTTCTAATCTTTTTTGCCTAACACTTTGTTTTTTGGGTAGAAACCCTTCAAAGCAAAATCTTTGCGAGGGTAGTCCACTAATGACTAATGCAGTTGTTGCTGCGCAAGGACCTGGGATGCAAATAACTTCATAACATTTTGACTTCGCAGCATGAACAAGTTCTTCTCCAGGATCGTTTATACCTGGCAAGCCAGCATCACTAATTAGCGCAACACTTCCATTGTTTTTTAATACTTCTAGGACTTGAGATTGTCGACTTTTTACATTGTGCTTGTGATAGCTAATTAGAGGTACTTTAGATTCTATCCTCTTCAAAAGTTGCCC
>MDTG01026921.1_pt1 | contig 24355 bp, 26 predicted proteins | sample 811421 | NCBI WGS metagenome assembly MDTG01 (sample SAMN05326645, study PRJNA326480) | marine metagenome | isolation source: seawater | place: Pacific Ocean: South East | collected 2011
AGACGGGCTGTTCGTCTCGATGTCTTGGCATGGATGTCTTGGGAGGGGGTCTGGTAGCGGAGGAGGGACTTGAACCCCCGACACGCGGATTATGATTCCGCTGCTCTAACCAACTGAGCTACTCCGCCAAACCGTGCGGGGTCATTAAGGCCCCAGCCGCACAGCGTCAAGACGAAATTTCCCCTTTTTCGCCGGTCTTCATCAGGGCCGCTGCACGGGGGCGCGAAACGCCCGCCAAGGGGCTCATTTCACGATGGTTTCGTCCCGCACGAACATGTTCGCCCAGGCCCGGTCGATCAGGTCGGGCGTCATCCGGTAGGGCCAGCCTTCGAAGTCACAGACGGCGATCATCTGGTCGATCAGGAACACCGGCTGGTAGTTGGCGTAGACGTTGCCGATGGTGGGATACTTGGTCTTGAGAAGATGCACGAGCGAGGCCTCGTCGAGCTCCATCTTCTTCTTGCGTGCGACCAGCGCGAAGATCTTCAGGAAATCCTGCTGGTTCGGGCCGTCGATCTTGATCTTGAAGAAGATCCGGCGCAGTGCCGCCTGGTCGAAGATCTCGTTCGGATGGAAGTTGGTCGAGAAGATCACCAACGTGTCGAAGGGCACCTCGAACTTCTCGCCCGATTGCAGCGCCAGGATGTCCTTCGATTCCTCCAGCGGCACGATCCAGCGGTTCACCAGCTTCTGCGGCGGTTCGGACTGGCGGCCGAGGTCGTCGACGATGAAGATGCCTCCGGTCGACTTGAGCTGCAGCGGCGCCTGGTAGGTGCGCGCGGTCGGGTTGTAGACGAGATCGAGCATGTCGAGCGTCAGCTCGCCGCCTGTCACGACGGTGGGGCGCTCGCACAGCACGTAGCGCGTGTCGAACCGGTTGCTGCGGCGCAGGCGCGAGGGGTCGTCCTCGGCGGTTTCGGCGGCGGAATGCACGATCGGGTCGTAGACCGAGATCACCTGGCCGGAATACTCGATCGCGCGGGGCACGTAGATCTTGTCGCCCATCGCGTCGCGGATGCCGTTCGAGATCGACGACTTGCCGTTGCCCGGCGGCCCGTACATCAGGATCGACCGGCCCGAGCTGACGGCGGGCCCGAGGTGCGAGATCAGGTTCTCGGGCAGCACGAGGTGGCCCATCGCGCCGAGCAGCTGGTCGCGGCCGATCTGGATGTTGCGGATCGACTGCCGCTCGACCTGCTCGCGGTAGACGTGCAGCGGCACCGGCATCGCGCCGAAGTATTCCGACTGCGCCAGCGCGTCGAGCGCGCGGGCCTTTCCGGAATCGGTCAGCTGGTAGGACATCTCGGTGCCCGCGCTGGCGCTGAGCGTGCCCATCGCTTCCAGCAGGCTCTGCGAGCGGGCAAGGTCGATCAGCTCCTGCGTGGTGCCGATGGGCAGGCAGATGGCGCGGGCAAGCGCGGTCACCGTGTTCGCGTTCTTGCGGAAGATCGTCTTGAGCGCGATGTCGCGCATGAAGATGCGCGGCAGGTTCATGTCGTCCAGCCGCTTCGGCGGCGGCGGCGCCATGACGGCGCTGGATGCCATGTTCATCTCGGGGAGCCCCACGTCCTGTCTGTTTCACGAAAGGAAACAACAGCTTTGTGGCGAGACATTGGCCGCGCTTGGGAAAAGGCGCGACGCTGCCCGTCGCGGGCGCCCCGGCAAGGCGCCGGGGCAGGGGAGGGCTCAGGCCTTGCGGCTCAGGAGGTCGACGCCGAGCGTGGTCAGCACCTTTTCCTCGATCTTCGCGGCATCCAGGCCGGCCGAGGCATACATGTCGGCGGGGCTGGCGTGGTCGATGAAGGTGTCGGGCAGCACCATCGAGCGGAACTTCAGCCCGTGGTCGAAGACGCCCTCGTCGGCGAGAAGCTGCGCCACGTGGCTGCCGAAGCCGCCGACGGCGCCTTCCTCGATGGTGATGAGCGCCTCGTGCTCTGCGGCGAGCTTCAGGATCAGGTCACGGTCGAGCGGCTTGGCGAAGCGGGCGTCGGCCACCGTCGGGTGGATGCCGCGCGCCGAGAGCCGTTCGCAGGCGTCCATGACCTCGGAGAGGCGCGTGCCGAAGCTCAGGATCGCGGCGCCCGAGCCCTCGCGGATCATCCGGCCCTTGCCGATCTCGAGCACCTCGCCCTTTTCCGGCATCTCGACCCCGGTGCCCTCGCCGCGCGGGTAGCGGAAGGCGATGGGTCCCTCGTCATGCGCGGCGGCGGTGGCCACCATGTGCTTCAGCTCGGCCTCGTCGGCGGCGGCCATGACCACCATGCCCGGCAGGTTGGCCATGAAGGAAATATCGTAGCTGCCCGCATGGGTGGCGCCGTCGGCACCCACCAGCCCGGCGCGGTCGATGGCGAAGCGCACCGGCAGCCGCTGGATCGCGACGTCATGCACGATCTGGTCGTAACCGCGCTGCAGGAACGTCGAATACATCGCGCAGAAGGGCTTCATCCCGCCGGCGGCGAGGCCCGCGGAGAAGGTCACGCCATGCTGCTCGGCGATGCCCACGTCGAAGACGCGGTCGGGGTAGCGCTCGGCCATGAGGTCGAGCCCGGTGCCGTCGGGCATCGCCGCGGTGACGGCGCAGACCCGCGAATCCTCGGAGGCGATGCGGGTCAGCTCGCGGGCGAAGACCTTGGTGTAGGCCGGCGCGTTCGACGGCGCCTTCTTCTGCTCACCGGTGGCGACGTCGAACTTGGCGCGGGCGTGGCCCTTGTCGGGTGAGCCCTCGGCGGGCGCGTAGCCCTTGCCCTTGGTCGTGACCGCGTGGATCAGGATCGGCCCGGTGGCGCGGGCCTTCACCGTGCGCAGGATCGGCAGCAGGTGATGCAGGTCATGCCCGTCGATGGGGCCGATGTAGTCGAAGCCCAGCTCTTCGAAGAGCGTGCCGCCGATTGTCATCGTCTTGAGCACTTCCTTGGCGCGCTTGGCACCTTCGCGGAAGGGCGGGGGCAGCAGCGAGACCGCGCCCTTGGCGGCAGCCTTGAGATCCTGGAAGGGCGCCTCGGCGTAGAGGCGCGACAGGTAGGACGACATCGCGCCGGTGGGCGGCGCGATGGACATCTCGTTGTCGTTCAGGATCACGATCAGCCGCTTGCCGAGGTGGCCGGCGTTGTTCATCGCCTCGTAGGCCATGCCGGCGGACATCGCCCCGTCGCCGATCACCGCGATGGCATCGCCCGCGCCGGTGTCGCAGACGCCGCCCAGCTCGCGTGCCATGGCAAAGCCGAGCGCTGCCGAGATCGAGGTCGAGCTGTGGCCCGCGCCGAACGGATCGTAGGGCGACTCCGAGCGCTTGGTGAAGCCCGAGAGCCCGTCCTTCTGGCGGATCGTGGTCATCCGGGCGCGGCGCCCGGTCAGGATCTTGTGCGGGTAGGCCTGGTGGCTCACGTCCCAGACGATCTTGTCGCGCGGCGCATCGAAGACCGCGTGCAGCGCCACGGTCAGCTCCACCACGCCGAGACCCGCGCCGAGATGGCCGCCGGTCTGCGAAACCGAGGCGATGGTCTCGGCGCGCAGCTCGTGCGCCAGCTCCTCGAGCTCTGCATCGGAAAATCGCTTGATGTCGGCGGGCGTGGTGACCCGGTCGAGCAGCGGCGTGTGGGGCTTGTGAGCCATGACGTCCCTCGGCACTCAGTTCCGGCGGGAGATAACGAAGCGGGCGGCCTCCCGCAAGGTATCGGCCCGCGCACCATATGGAGATAGAGCGTCGCAGGCCTCTGTCACAAGGATTTCGGCCCGGCTTTTCGCGGTGTCGAGGCCGAGAAGCGAGACAAATGTCGCCTTGCCGCGGCCTGCGTCCTTGCCGACGGCCTTGCCCACCGTCTCGGCGTCGCCCTCGATGTCGAGGATGTCGTCGGCGATCTGGAACGCCAGCCCCAGCCGGTCGGCATAGGCGGTCAGCGGCCCGAGGTCGGCCTCGGCCAGACGCGCGCCGGCCTGCGCCGACCAGGTGATCAGCGCGCCGGTCTTGCCGGCCTGAAGCTCGGTGATCTCGTTAAGCGTGAGCGGCCTGTCGGTGGTCTCGGCGGCCATGTCGAGCGCCTGCCCGTAGACCATGCCGCGCCCGCCCGCGGCCTGCGCGAGACTGAGCGCGAGGTCGGCGCGCACCCCGGCGCTGTCGTGACAGCGCGGGTCGGCGACCATCTCGAAGCCCAGCGCCTGCAGCGCGTCGCCCGCCAGCACCGCGGTGGCCTCGTCCCACTTGCGGTGCACCGTGGGCTGGCCCCGGCGCAGGTCGTCGTCGTCCATGCAGGGCAGGTCGTCATGCACGAGGCTGTAGGCGTGGATCGCCTCGATCGCGCAGGCGGGCCAGAGGGCGCGGTCGCGCGCCACGTCGTGCAGCCGCGCGCTTTCCAGCACCAGCCAGCCCCGCAGGCCCTTGCCGCCGCCCACCGCGTAGCGCATCGCGTGGCTCACGGGCAGGTCGGCGAAGCGGCCCAGCACCATGTCGAAATGGTCGGCGACGGCGTGGCCGCCGGCCTCGAGACTGTCACGGAACATGAAGGATCAGAGCCCCTCGACGGGCTTGATGCCGGTGGGCTCGCCCTCGGCGTCCACCTGGATCGCGGCGACCTTTTCCTCGGCGCTCTTCAGCTTGGCCTCGCAGTGGCTCTTCAGCTCGGCGCCCCGCTTGTAGAGGTCGATGGATTGCTCGAGCGGCACGTCGCCACGTTCGAGCTGGCCCACAACCTGCTCGAGCTCGGCCATCGCCTGCTCGAAACTCATTTCCGCGACCGGCGTTTCGCTCATTTTCCTGCCTCGATCAGTTCGTACACATGGGCCCGGGCCGCAGCCGCGAGCGCAGCCAGATCATAGCCGCCTTCCAGCAGGGAGACCACCCGCCCGCCGCATTGATCGGCGGCGATCCGGCACAGTTCGCGGGTGAGCCAGCGGAAATCCTCGGTCTCCCACGCGAGCTGCGCGAGCGGATCCTCGCGGTGGGCGTCGAAGCCGGCCGACAGGATCAGCAGGTCGGGGCGGAAGTCGTGCAAACGGGGGAAGGCCTGCTCGATGTAGGCCGCGCGCATCGAGGCGCTGTCGCTGCCGGGGGCCAGCGGCAGGTTCAGCACGTTGTCATGCGCGCCGCGTTCCGAGGCGGCGCCGGTGCCGGGCCAGAGCGGCGACTGCTGGGACGAGATGAACAGCGTGCGCGGCTCGTCCCAGAGCAGATCCTGCGTGCCGTTGCCGTGATGGACGTCGAAATCCACCACCGCGACGCGCTCGAGCCCGTGGTGGTCGAGCGCGTGTTTCGCCGCGATGGCCGCGTTGCCGAACAGGCAGAACCCCATGGGCGTCTCGCGTTCGGCATGGTGGCCGGGCGGGCGGGTCGCGCAGAAGGCGTTCGACGCCTCTCCGGAAAGCACCGCGTCGACGGCGCGAATCGCGGCGCCCACGCCACGGCGGGCGGCGTTCATCGAGCCGGGGGACATCCAGGTGTCGGAATCGAGCGCCGTTTCGCCCTCGGCCGGCGCGGCGGCTGCGATCCGGTCGATGTAGCTCTGCGGGTGCGCGCGGGTCAGGTCGCGGTCCTCGGCCACCGGCGCGCCGATGCGGAGCAGGTCGAACGGTTCGAGCGCGTGCAGCACGTGGTCCAGCCGCGCCACCTGTTCGGGGTGTCCCTCTGGGGTGACGTGGCCGAGGCAGTCGGCATGGGTGAGCAGGGCTGTGGTCATGGCGGAGCCTCTCTTGCGTCGCTTCGGGACAGGAAAACCGGACGGGCCGGGTGGGGCAAGGCGGGCAGAGGTCGGTCTCCCGCGCGTCATGCCGGGCCGTGGCGTTCCCCGAACAGGGGAGCGCGCAGGCCCATCGCGTCAAGCCGGACGCGGTCAGTCCGGCGCGAGCATGTACCCCGCGCCGCGCACCGTCTGCAGGTAGCGTGGCTGCTTCGGATCGGATTCGATCTTGCGGCGCAGGCGGGTGATCTGCACGTCGACCGCGCGTTCCTGTGCCTGCCCCTTGTCGCGACCGAGATCCTCGACCAGCTGGCTGCGGCTCAGCGCTTCGCCCGGGCGGGCCGAGAAGATCCGCATGAGCTGGCTCTCGGTCGCCGTGAGTCGCACGAGGTCCTCGCCCTTCCACATCTCGCCCCGCTCGATGTCATAGCGGATCTCGCCGAGGTTCAGAAGCTTCGGCGCGCTGTCGGCGGCGCTGGTGTCGGGCATCCGGCGCAGGATCGCGTTGATCCGCAGCAGCAGCTCCTTGGGCTCGAACGGCTTGCCGAGGTAGTCGTCGGCGCCCGCCTCGAGCCCCTTGATCCGGTCTTCGGTCTCGCCACGCGCTGTCAGCAGCATGATCGGCGTGCTGCGCCCCTCGCGGATGGCGCGGGTCAGGCTGATGCCGTCTTCGCCGGGCATCATCACGTCGAGCACGATCATGTCGAAGTCGAGCCCCTCGAGCAGTCGCCGGGCGTGCGCCGCATCGCGGGCGGCACTCACGAGGAAGCCATTGCGCATCAGGAACTTCTGAAGCAGTCCCCGGATGCGCTCGTCATCGTCGACGATCAGGATGTGGGCGTCGGGATCGGTCATGCCCGAAGCTCGCGGAGCCCGGAGTAGTGGCGGTGCATCTCGGGGTCCATCATCGCCTCGAGCACCTTGCGGAAGCCCGCGACGGCCTCGGGGCCCGCCTGCCGGTAGGCGGCGCGCATCCGGGCGCGCTGGGCCTCGGAAAGCTGGTATTCGAGCGACGCACCGTCCTGCGTCAGGTAGAGGTGCCGCTCGCGCTTGTCGGCGCGGCCGACGCGGCTTTCGACCATCCCGTCCTCGATCAGCGTACGCAGGACACGGTTGAGCGACTGCTTGGTCACCCCGAGGATCGACAGCAGGTTGTTGACCGTGGTGCCCGGCGTGCAGTTGATGAAATGGATCGCTCGGTGATGCGCCCGCCCGTAGTCGAGCCCCTGCAGGATGCGATCGGGGTCGGCGGTAAAGGCCCTGTAGGCGAAATACATCGCCTCGATGCCCTGGCGCAGTTGTTCGTCCGTCAGGTAGAGCAGCGACTCTCCGCCATGTCCCTGCGCGCCCGGCCCGTCTGCCATTGCCTCATCCTCATTCCGGCGTCTTTCTGGGCACTTTAAGTCAGCGTTGTTGACATTCCAAGTCCGAACTGGTAGCGAGTCGCAGTTTTTCCGCAAGAATATGTCCGGACCGGACGTAAGTTGCGCAACAAATGCAAAAGCGCCAAAGGAGACTGTTATGGAAGGTGCATATGACGACCGCGACGGAAAGATCTGGCTGGATGGCAAGCTGGTGGAGTGGCGGGACGCGCAGGTGCACGTACTGACCCATGCGCTCCACTATGCCAGCTCGGTCTTCGAGGGCGAGCGGGCCTACAACGGCAAGATCTTCCTCGGCCACGAGCACTCCGAGCGGCTGCGCTTCTCGGCGGGCGAGCTCGACTTCGAGATCCCCTACACCGCCGACGAGATCGACGCGGCCAAGCAGGAAGTGCTGACCGCCAACGGCTTCACCAACGCCTATGTCCGCGCGGTGGCGTGGCGCGGGGCCGGCCCCGACATGGGCGTCGCCTCGTCGCGCAACCCGGTGCGGCTCGCGGTGGCGGCCTGGGAATGGGGCAACTACTACGGTGACGCCAAGACCAAGGGCGCCAAGCTCGACATCGCGCGCTGGAAGCGTCCTTCGCCCGAGACCATCCCGGTCCATGCCAAGGCCGCCGGTCTCTACATGATCTGCACCATGTCCAAGCACGAGGCCGAGGCCAAGGGCTGCTCGGACGCGCTGTTCATGGACTACCGCGGCTACGTGGCCGAGGCGACCGGCGCCAACATCTTCTTCGTGAAGGACGGCGAGGTGCACACGCCGCTGCCCGACTGTTTCCTCAACGGCCTGACCCGGCAGACGGTGATCCGGCTGCTGAAGGAGAAGGGCGTGACCGTGCACGAGCGCCACATCATGCCGGAAGAGCTCGAGGGCTTCGAACAGTGCTGGCTCACCGGCACGGCGGCCGAGGTGACCCCGGTCGGCCAGATCGGCGACTACACCTTCGAGGTCGGCGCGCTGGCGCAGGACATCGCCAAGACCTACGAGGCCTACGTCCGCAGCTGATCGCCCGGACGGCAGCCTGTTACGTTTTCCCGGGCCGTATCGCGGCCCGGGACTTTGCGGAGCTACACGGCCCCGACTGACTGCAGACGCGGCGTTAACGGTCACAAGTCGCCTTGAACGCCCGCGCCCTTGATGCCACCTTGCGGCGAAACAACCGCTGAGAGGCCAGCATGCAGGACAATCACGCTCCGCTCGAGATCGTTTCCCCAGAGGCGCATGCGCCCGAGAAGTTCTCCGACGCGGAGGCCGCCGTGGATCGTCTCTGCGCGCTCTACGACCAGGCCGTGACCTTCCTGCACGACCGGTTCCTCGACGCGATGGCGACCGGTCATCCGGGCGTGCGCATCCGCGCCTTCTACCCCGAGATCCGCATCACCACGACGACCCACGCCAAGGTCGACAGCCGCCTGAGCTTCGGTCACGTGCCGGCGCCAGGCACCTTTGCCGCGAGCATCACCCGGCCGGATCTCTTCCGGCACTACCTGAAGCAGCAGATCGGCCTGTTGCTCACCACGCACCAGGTGCCGGTGCAGGTGGGGCTCTCGACCACGCCGATGCCGGTGCATTTCGCGGTGGCCAACTACCCGGATCTCGCGGTGCCGCAGGAAGGCGCGGGGCAGTTCATCCTGCGTGACGTCTTCGACGTGCCCGATCTCACGGTGACCAACGACGACATCGTCAACGGCGTCTCGAAACCCGCCGCCGACGGGGCGGGGCCGCTCGCGCCCTTCACCGCGCAGCGCATCGACTACTCGCTGGCCCGGCTCGCCCATTACACCGCGACCGACCCGACGCATTTCCAGAACCATGTCCTGTTCACCAACTACCAGTTCTACGTCAGCGAGTTCGAGGCCTATGCCCGCGCGCAGCTCGCCGACCCCGACAGCGGCTACACGTCCTTTGTCTCGACCGGCAACGTCGAGATCACCGAGCCCGACGCCGAGATTCCGCACTCGGCCAAGATGCCGCAGATGCCGACCTACCACCTGAAGCGCCCCAACGGCGCCGGCATCACGCTGGTCAACATCGGGGTGGGTCCGTCGAACGCCAAGACCGCGACCGACCACATCGCCGTGCTGCGCCCGCACGCCTGGCTGATGGTCGGCCATTGCGCCGGGCTGCGCAGCTCGCAGAGTCTGGGCGATTTCGTGCTCGCCCACGCTTACCTGCGCGAGGACAAGGTGCTCGACGACGACCTGCCGGTCTGGGTGCCGATCCCGGCGCTGGCCGAGATCCAGGTCGCGCTCGAGCAGGCAGTGGCCGAGGAAACGCAGCTTGACGGCTACGACCTCAAGCGGGTGATGCGCACCGGCACGGTCGCCAGCGTCGACAACCGCAACTGGGAGTTGCGCGACCAGTCCGGCCCTGTGCAGCGGCTGTCGCAGTCGCGGGCAGTGGCGCTCGACATGGAAAGCGCGACGATCGCCGCCAACGGTTTCCGCTTCCGGGTGCCCTACGGCACGCTGCTGTGTGTCAGCGACAAACCGCTGCACGGCGAGTTGAAGCTTCCCGGCATGGCGAGCGACTTTTACAAGACGCAGGTCGCCCGTCATCTGATGATCGGAATCCGGGCGATGGAGCGCCTGCGCGGCATGCCGCTGGAACGGCTGCACAGCCGGAAACTGCGCAGCTTCGAAGAGACAGCTTTCCTCTGACGCGCGGTCAGAGCCGCCCCGGGGCAGCAAAATAGGCGTTTTTCCCTTGCAAACGGCCCCTAATCGTTGTGTTTGAACGCGACATGATGTTAATTTCCCGTAACGAGGCCCAATCGTTCGGGCAGCTAAGGAGACCATAGAAATGGCGAAACCGATGACCAAGACCCAGCTGGTGGCCGCACTGGCCGAGGAGATGGGCGCAGACAAGAAAACCGCCACCACCGCGCTGGACGCGATCACCGGCATCATCACCAAGGAAGTGGCCGCCGGCGGCGCCGTGACCCTGCCGGGCGTGGGCAAGATCTACTGCCGCGAGCGCCCCGAGCGCATGGTCCGCAACCCCGCGACCGGCGAGCAGTTCAAGAAAGAGGCCGACAAGCAGGTCAAGATGACCATTGCGAAGGCCCTCAAGGACAGCGTCAACGAGTGAAGCTTCGGCCTCTCCAGCCTTGACCTGAACGTGCAAAGGACCGCCAGTGGCGGTCCTTTTTGTTTTTGGGATCATGTTGCTCGGGGCAGGGCTTTCGGCGTTGGACCGAACCGTCAGCAGGCTTCGAGCCGCTGGAGCTGGCGCCCCTCCGCGTCGAAGTTCGACGGGTCCAGCCAGCGTGTGAAGCGCTCTTTCAGCGCGGGCCACTCGCCGTCGATCACCGAGAACCACGCGGTGTCGCGGTTGCGGCCCTTGACCACCACCGCCTGTCGGAAGGTGCCCTCGTACTTGAAGCCAAGCCGCTGCGCCGCGCGCCGCGACGGTGTGTTGAGCGCGTCGCATTTCCACTCGTAGCGCCGGTAGCCCAGCTCGTCGAAGGCGCGCGCCATCATCAGGGCCATCGCCTCGGTCGCGGCCGGCGTCTTCTGCAGGCGCGGGGCGAGGTGGATGTTGCCGACCTCGATCACCCCGTTCGCCGGGTCGATCCGCAGGTAGGAGCAGACCCCGAGCGGCGTGCCCTCGGGCGACAGGATCGTGTAGAACAGCGGGTCTTCGCTTGCCTCAGAGGCCTCGGCCCAGCCGGTCGCATCCGCTAGATCGGCGAAGGGGCCGCGCGGCAGGTAGGTCCAGCCGTGGCCCTCGGTGTCCTCGGCGAAGACCTCGAAGAGGCCGGCGGCATGGGCCACGGTCAGCGGCTCCAGCCGGACATACCGGCCTGCCAGCCCGCTGCGCGGCGGACGGGGGCGTGGGAAGCTCCCGTCGACCGGCAGGCCGACGGGCTGGCCGAAATCGTTGATCCGGGTGCCGGTCACGCAAAGACCTTGGTCAGGCTCCCGTCGACGGCGTCGATGATCTGGTCGATGTCGTCCTTCGTGGCGATCAGGGCGGGCGCGAAGCACAGCACGTTGTTCAGCCCCGGCACCGAGCGGTTGGTGGCGCCGATGATGACACCGGCCGCGTTGCAGGCCGCGACGACGGCGCCGATCTGCTTCTCGCTCACAGGCTCCTTGCTGGCCCGGTCGCTGACCAGCTCGGCACCGAGGAACAGGCCCTTGCCGCGCACGTCGCCGACCACCGGGTGCTTGTCCTTCAGCTCTTCCAGCTTCCCGAGCATGTAGTCGCCCATCTGCGTGGTGTTCTCGAGCAGGTTCTCGTCCTCGATGATGCGCATGTTCTCGAGCGCCGCGGCCGGGCCCGCGGTGCAGCCGCCGAAGGTCGAGATATCGCGGAAGTAGTTCATCGGATCGCTGTCATCGTCCTTGAACAGATCGAAGACGCGCTCGGAGGTGACGCAGCATGCAATGGCGGCGTAGCCCGAGGCGACACCCTTGGCCATGGTCACAAAGTCGGGCTCGATGCCGTAATGCTGGTAGCCGAACCAGTGGGTGCCGGTCCGTCCGACGCCGCAGACGACCTCGTCGATGTGCAGCAGGATGTCGTATTTCCGGCAGATTTCCTGCACGCGCTGCCAGTAGCCCTCGGGCGGCACGATCACGCCGCCGCCGGCGGTCACCGGCTCGAGGCAGAGCGCGCCCACGGTGTCGGGGCCCTCGCGCAGGATGACCTCTTCGATGGCGTCGGCGGCACGCTGGCCGTATGCCTCGCCGGAAAGATCCCACTGGGCGCGGTATTCGAGGCAGTGCGGCACCGACACGAAGCCCGGGGCGAAGGGGCCATACTGCATGTTGCGCTCGACCTGGCCGCCCGCCGACATCGCGCCGATGGTCGAGCCGTGGTAGTCGCGCTCGCGGTACAGGATCTTGTGCTTCTTGCCGCCGTAGCGCTTGTGCGCGATCTGGCGGATCATCTTGAAGGCCTTCTCGTTCGCCTCCGAGCCCGAGTTCGTGTAGTAGACCCGGCTCATGCCCGGCATCTTCGAGATCAGCTTCTCGGCGAAGAGCGCGCCGGGCACCGAGCCCGCGGCACCGGCGAAGTAGTTGAGCTTCATCAGCTGTTCCGAGATCGCGTCGACGATGCTCTTGCGACCGTAGCCGACGTTGACGGTCCAGACCGCACCGGACACCGCGTCGATATGTTCGCGGCCGTGCTGGTCCCAGACCCGCATGCCCTTGCCCTCGACGATGATCCTCGGGTCCGAGGTCTCGAACGCCTTGTGCTGCACCAGGTGGTGCCAGATGTGCGCCTTGTCGGCGTCGACAACGTGGCTGAGATCGTTCTGGGTGAGGGTACCGTCCATTTTGCGTCTCCTGGGGAATTGAAGCGCCGGCCGTGGGGCCGTCCTGCGAAGATGTTGCGCATATTTGATCATATCCCGCAACACTCACCCACAAGAATTCGCCGTGCCCGAACGCCCGTGCCGAGCAAAGAGGCCGTTTGTGAGCGAACGTTGGAAAACTGTCAGGGGCACAATGATTAACGTTGATCCACGGCCTGTTTTCCGTTCGGATCGGGCGGGCAGGGCCGGACGAGGTCCGCCCCGCGCCAAAGTCCTGCCGAAACGAGCGGGACAGTACGACAGGGGAGTATCATCATGCGTAAGTTTACCAGGCTGATGGCCGGCGCTGCCGCCGCCGCGATGCTGACGGGCGCCGCGAGCGCCGAAGAGATCACGGTCGGCTATTTCCTCGAGTGGCCGATGCCGTTCGAATACGCCAAGGCCGAAGGCATGTACGAAGAGGCCATGGGCGTCGACATCAACTGGGTCAGCTTCGACACCGGCACCGCGATGAGCGCGGCAATGGCCTCGGGCGACGTGCAGCTCTCGGTGAGCCAGGGCGTGCCGCCCTTCGTCGTCGCGGTCTCGGCCGGGCAGGACCTGCAGGCGCTCGACGTGGCGGTGAGCTACGCCGACAACGACAACTGCGTGGTCGCCGAGGCGCTCGAGATCGACAAGGACTCGGCCGGCGAGCTCGAGGGCAAGAAGGTCGCCGTGCCGCTGGGCACTGCCGCGCATTACGGTTTCCTCAAGCAGATGGACCATTTCGGCGTCGACATCTCGACCATGGAGATCGTCGACATGGCGCCGCCCGACGGCGCCGCCGCCATCGCGCAGGGCTCGGTCGACATGGCCTGCGGCTGGGGCGGCTCGCTGCGCCGCATGAAGGAACACGGCAACGTGCTGCTGACCGGCGCCGAGAAGGAAGACGTCGGCATTCTCGTCTTCGACGTGACCTCGGGCCCGGCTTCCTGGGTGGCGGAAAACTCCGACCTCGTGGCCGAGTTCCTTGCCGTGACCGCCGAGGCGAACGCCATGTGGGCGGACGAAGCCAACCACGACAAGATGCTGCCGGTCATCGCGCAGGACGCGGGGATGGACGAGGAGGCGACCGCCGAGACGCTCTCGACCTTCGTGTTCCCGGGCGTCGATGAACAGCTTTCCGAGAAATGGCTCGGCGGCGGCGCGCAGGAGTTCATGAAGGGCGTCGCGGATGTCTTCGTCGAGGCCGGCTCGATCGACGCGGCGCTCGACAGCTACGCCGATCACGTGAACACCGGGCCGCTCGACACCGCTTCGGGCATGTGAGGCAGCTGGCGCGGAGCGGCTTCGGTCTGCTCCGCCCCCGATACATTCGACCTACATCGCGCGGGGGTCTTCGGCGAAGATCCCCGCGATCCATGAAACCTCCCGTTTCGAAGGAGGGCCGATGAGCGGACTATTCATCGACCGCGTCTCCATGCGTTTCGACCTGCCCAACGGCAGCTCGGTGCAGGCGCTGAAGGACGTCACCCTCGACCTTGCCGAGGGCGAGCTGCTTTCCGTGCTGGGGCCCTCGGGCTGTGGCAAGACCACGCTTCTCAACATCGTCGCGGGCTTCCTCGCCCCCACTGAGGGCACGATCCGGCTGGGCGACCACGCGGTCACCGGCCCCGCCGCCGAACGTGGCATGGTGTTCCAGCAGGGCGCGCTGTTCGAATGGATGAACGTGCGCGACAACGTCAGCTTCGGGCCGCGCATGGCGGGCCGCAAGGAGCGTGACTGGGCGGGCACCGTCGATCACCTGCTCGACGTGGTGGGCCTTGGCGACTTCAAGGAAAAGGCGGTCTACGAGCTGTCGGGCGGGATGCAGCAGCGCGTCGCACTGGCCCGCTGCCTCGCCAACGAGCCCGACGTGATCCTGATGGACGAGCCGCTGGGTGCGCTCGACGCGCTCACCCGCGAGAAGATGCAGAGCCTCGTGCTGAAGCTCTGGAAGGAGACCGGCAAGACGATCATCCTCATCACCCACTCGGTCGAGGAAGCGCTGCTGCTGGGCGAACGCCTGCTGGTCATGGCGCCGCGCCCGGGCCGCATCCACAAGGAATACCGGCTGCCCTTCGCCGATCTCGGCGTGAACGAGGACCTGCGCGCGGTGAAGAAGCATCCCGACTTCGCGAAAACGCGCGAGGAAATCCTCGGGATGATCTGGGACATGGAAGAGGAAATCATGGGCCGGGCAGAACTGGCCGGGGGAGCGGCGCAATGATCGTCTTCCTGATCTACATCGCGATCTTCGTCGCCGCCTATTTCCTGGTGAAACTGTCGGTGCACCGCGCTACCGGCGATTTCACCGCCCGCAAGACCGTGACCTTCGGCGACGAGAGCGCGGTGCGTCCGAACCGCATCGCCAGCGTCGTGTCGGTGCTGACGATCTTCCTGCTCTGGGCCGCCTTCACCGGCTCAAGCTGGGTGCCGGGCTTCCTGCATGCGCCCGGTCCCTACACCGGCGACGCCACCTTCACCTACACCGCCGAGGCCGACGGCGTCGCGCCGGACGATGCGACGGTGACCATCCGGGTCTTCCCGATCAGCCAGGACGTCGACGCGCCCGAGGTTGATCCGGGCGAGGGCTGGGCGAAGAACGACAGCGATGCCATCGGCGCATGGCGCTCGGGTCTGGTGCGGGTCGATCGCAACGACGACTACGGCCGCGACGAGGGCCACACCGTCGTGGCGGTCAACGGCGAGCCCATCGCGCCGGGCGGCGAGGTCCTCACCGACTGGGGGCGCGTCGGCATGTCGCCCAAGGGCACGCTAAACGTCGAGCCCGCGACCGGCTGGCAGATGGAGCCGATCTGGCTGCCCCCGCCCGAGGCGGTCGTGTCCCGGATGGTCGAGATCGCCCGCGACGGCTACCGCGACAGCACCCTCTGGGAGCACCTTGGCTGGTCGCTTTTCCGGGTCATCGCAGGCTTCTTCTTCGGCGCGCTGGTCGGCATCCCGCTGGGCTACGCCATGGGGCTTTCGGACTGGTTCCGCGGCTGGTTCGACCCGATCGTCGAGTTCATGCGCCCGGTGCCTCCGCTGGCGCTGATCCCGCTGGTCATCATCTGGGCCGGCATCGGCGAGACCGGCAAGATCATCCTGCTGTTCCTCGCGGCGCTCTGGATCATGGCCATCGCGGCGCGCTCCGGCGTGTCGGGGGTCAGCATCTCGAAGGTGCACGCGGCCTATTCGCTGGGCGCGAGCAAGGCGCAGATCATGCGGCATGTCATCATCCCCAACTCGCTGCCCGACATCTTCACCGGCGCGCGGGTGGCGATGGGCGTCTGCTGGGGCACCGTCGTGGCGGCCGAACTCGTGGCCGCCGAGAAGGGCGCGGGCATGATGATCATGGTGGCGTCGAAGTTCCAGCTGACCGACATCGTGATCATGGGGATCATCCTGATCGGTGTCATCGGCTTCGGCATCGACATGCTGATGCGCTGGGCGGAACGGACCCTCGTGCCGTGGAAGGGGCGGGGCTGAGCCCGCCGCACCCCAGGACGGGGCCGCCGGTCACTCGGCCGGCGGCGCCTCCGAGCTCATGCCGTCGAGCATCTGCAGCAGCGCGGTGACCTGCCCGTCGAGCCAGAGACGCGCGGCGTCGATCTGGGCCACGTAGGCCGCCATCAGCGGCTCGAGCCCGGGGAAGACATCGGCAATCGTCGGAGCGAGCAGGTAGAACGCGACGGCAAAGATCGCCAGCGCCAGCACCAGCCGGAAGCCGTTCGAGAAGCTGCTGCGCTCGGCTTCGGCCTCTTCCTCGACCACGGCGCGGCCCTGCGGGGTCTCCATGCTGCGGCGCTCGGAGGAGGCCCTCAACGTCTGGTTGATTTCCTCGATGTCGGGCAGAAGCTCGCGCCGCGAGGCCGCCGTGGCCGCGGGCGTCGCCTCCTCGGCCGGCCGGTCCGGCGTTGGCGTTACGGGCTCTTCGCCGCGCATCCGGGCCATGCGTTCGCGTGCCTCGCGTGAGCGGCGGGCGCTCTCGTCCTCTTCGGCATCCGAGAGGCTCGGTTCGGTGGGTCCGGGATCGGACAGGCCGAGTTCGGGCTGGCTTTCGAGCGGCGCGCTCCGGGCGGCACGCTGGCGTGCCTCGCGCTCGGCCTCTTCGCGCAGCACCTCGGCGACCGACGGGTCGAGCTCGCGCCGTCGCCGCAGCCGGGTGCCCTCGGAGGGGACGGGCGGAATTTCGGGCTCGGCTTCGGGGTCGGAGACATCAGCTACCGGCGCGGCTTCGGTCGGCTCGTCGGCGCTGCCGCTCTCGGGCTGGGGGTCTTCGTCGGGCAGCGGGCCGCCTGCGTCCGGGGCCTGCGAGGGATCATCGTCGGGATGCGCCTGGAACCAGGTGTGCCCGCAATTCGAGCACTGCACGTCGCGCCCGCCCTCGGGAATGACGTTCGACGGCACCTCGTATTGCGCCCCGCAACTCGGGCAAATCAGCCGCATCGGCTCCCCTCGGTTTCCAGCGCTCGTCACGGCGCGTTCCTTTAAGGACAATAGGTTACCGTCCGGTGGCCGAAAAGCCAATTTTCGGCGGCCGGCGCGGATTGCATAAGCGGCGCGGCTCATGCACAACAGGCCGAGTTTGACCCGGGGTGGTGCTGGCGTGATCGAGCTGGACAATGTGGCGTACAACTATGGCGGCGGGGAGCTTCTGAGCGAGCTGTCGCTGCAACTGGCGCCGGGTTCGTTCCATTTCCTGACTGGACCCTCGGGCGCGGGCAAGACGACCCTTCTGAAGCTCTGCTACGGGGCGCTGCGGCCGACTGCCGGCCACGCGCGGATCTTCGGCCGGGACGTGCGGCAGATGGACCGCGACGAGATCGCCCTGTCGCGCCGTCGCGTCGGCGTCGTGCATCAGGATTGCCAGTTCCTCGACCATCTGTCGGTTTCCGAGAACGTCGCGCTGCCGCTGGCGGTGGCGGGGCAGGGAACAGCGGAGCAGTCCGACAACCTGCGCGAGCTGCTGGCCTGGGTCGGTCTCACCGAGCGGGCGGGCGCGCGTCCGCCGGAGCTTTCGGGCGGCGAGCGCCAGCGCGCGGCGCTGGCCCGCGCGGTCATCATGTCGCCCGAGGTGGTGCTTGCCGACGAGCCCACGGGCAACGTCGACTGGGAGATGTCGCAGCGGCTGCTGCGCCTGCTGGTCGAGCTCAACCGCATGGGCGTGACGGTGCTGATCGCCACCCACGACCTGCAGCTGATCCGCGCCGCCAAGAGCCAGGTGCAGGCGCGTGTGCTGCGCATTTCCAACCGCAGGTTGCAGGCCGCGGGAGCCGATCTGTGAGGTTGTCGCTCGGAACGCTCCGGATGCTGGGCCGCCGCGACAAGGGCGCCGACCGCGTGGTGCCGCCCACCGGCTTCACCGCGCGGCTGACGGTCTTCGCGGCGGCGGCCATGGCCTTTCTCGCGGTCTTCGCGCTGGCGCTCTCGCTGGCGACCGGGCGGCTTGCCACGACCTGGAGCGAGCAGCTGGCCCGCTCCTCGACGGTGCGGATATCGGCGCCCGAAGGCCAGATGGCAGCGCAGACCGCCGCCGCGCTGCGCCTGTTGCAGCAGACCCCCGGCGTGGCCTCGGCCCGCGCGCTGAGCGAGGCCGAGCAGCAGGCGCTGCTCGAGCCGTGGTTCGGGCCCGACCTGCCGGTGGCGCAGCTGCCGGTGCCGCAGATCATCGAGGTGACCGAGACCGCCGAGGGCTATGATCCGGCGGGCCTGCGCCTGCGCCTGCAGGCCGAGGTGCCGGGCGCGGTGCTCGACGACCACGCCCGCTGGCGGGCGCCGCTGGTCGATGCGGCGGCGCGCCTGCGGCTTCTGGCCTGGCTCGCGGCCGGCCTGATCGCGGCGACCGTGGGGGCGATCGTGACGCTTGCGGCGAACGCAGCGCTTGCGGCCAACGCGCAGGTCATCGCCGTGCTGCGGCTGGTGGGGGCCACCGACACCTACATCGCGCGCGCCTTCGTGCGCCGCTTCACCCTGCGGGCGCTCATCGGCGCCGCCGCGGGCACCGTGGCCGGCATGGTCGCGGTCTACCTGATGCCGTCGGGAAGCGAGACGGCGGGCTTCCTCACCGGGCTCGCCTTCCGGGGCTGGCATTGGGCGGTGCCGCTCCTGGTGCCGCCGCTTGCCGCCGCCGTCGCATTTGTTGCCACCGCCGTCGCCGCGCGGCGCGTTCTGGGAGGTCTGAGCTGATGGCTTACGCCGTGCAATGGCTGCGCTCTTTCGCATTTCTCGTGGCGATGTACGGCGGCATGGCCGTGATCGGCATCGTCTTCTTTCCGTGGGCCATGGTCTCGCGCCGCGGGGCGCGTTCGGCCTGCATCAACTGGTCCCGCTTCACGCGCTGGTGCGCCGGCTGGATGGTGGGCCTGAAGACCGAGGTGCGCGGCACGCCGCCCTCGGGCGAGGTCATCATCGCCTCGAAGCACCAGAGTTTCCTCGATATCATCCTGCTCTTCGCGTCGCTGCCCTCGGCCCGCTTCATCATGAAGCGCGAACTGCTCTGGGCCCCTGTGCTCGGGCAATACGCGATGCGCATCGGCTGCGTGCCGGTGGACAGGGGCAAGCGCGGCGCGGCCATCGCCAAGATGCTTTCGGACGTCGAGCGCGGCGCGATCGAGCCCGGCCAGCTCATCATCTATCCGCAGGGCACCCGCGTCGCGCCCGGCGTGAAGATGCCCTACAAGGTCGGCGCGGCGCTGCTCTACAAGCAGACCGGCCAGCCCTGCGTGCCGGCGGCGACCAACGTGGGCCTTTTCTGGCCACGCAAGGGGATCTACCGCAAGCCCGGGCTCGCCGTGGTCGAGTTCCTGCCGGAGATCCCGCCGGGGCTGACCAAGACGGCATTTCTGCAGCGGCTCGAGTCCGAGGTGGAAACCGCGAGCGACCGACTTCACGAGGAAGGCATGCGCCATGCGAAGGATTGAGACCGTCGAGGTGCTCGAGGCGCTCTACAAGGCCCCGAGCGAGGCCTCCCTGCGCAAGGTCGCTCAACGCCTGACCCCGGCTTATCGCAGCTGGATCGCAGCCTCGCGGTTCTGCGTGATCTCGACCGTCGGGCCGGACGGCACCGACGGCACCCCGCGCGGGGATGACGGCCCGGTGGTGCTCGAGCTTGATCCGGGCACGCTGGCGATGCCGGACTGGAGTGGCAACAACCGGCTCGATACCCTGCGCAACATCGTCCGCGACGGGCGCATCTCGCTGATGTTCATGGTCCCGGGCGACAACGTGGTTGTGCGCGTGAACGGCAGCGCCTGGCTGACCGACGATGCCGAGCTGCGCGCCCGCTTCGAGCGGCGGGGACGCTTGCCCGCGACCGTCGCGGTGATCGAGATCGCCGAGGTCTATGCGCAATGCCCGAAGGCACTGCTGAGATCGGGGCTCTGGGGCCGCGATGACGGCGACGCGACACCGAGCCTTGGCGAGATCCTCGCGGAAATGACCAGCGGCGAGATCGAGGCCGGTGCATGGGACCGGAGCTATCCGGAACGCGCAAGGCAGACCCTCTGGTAGGGCGCACGGAAACGTGAGTCGTTTTTCGGAACAGAAGACTAGGGGTGGTGCGTTCGGTTCCTGAATATTCATTTCAGGATCCAGAATGCCCGACGACAGCCCTTTTACCACCCGCCGCAGTCTGCTTGCCGGGTTCGCCGCTTCGCCCATTGCCGCCACGGGTGTCGGGGTCTTTCCGAATGCAGCGCGTGCGGAGGCGAAGGCTGCGGGGCTCATTACCCCGAACGTCTGCATGGTGCTGCCGGAGGTGACCGAGGGGCCGTTCTACCTCGACGAGAAGCTGTTGCGGAGCGAGATCGCCGAGGACCGTGACGGGGTGCCGCTACGCCTGCGGATGCAGGTGGTCACCGCCGATTGCGAGCCGATCGCGGGTGCGCGCGTCGATGTCTGGCATTGCGACGCGCAGGGCAACTACTCCGGCTTTGCCATTCAGGGCAGCGACAGCACCGAGGATACGTCGGAGGAGACCTTCCTGCGCGGGACGCAGACGACGGGGGAGGACGGCATTGCGTCTTTCTCGACGATCTATCCCGGTTGGTATCGGGGGCGCACGACGCACATTCACTACAAGGTCTTCCTCGACGAGACGACGGTGTTGACCAGCCAGATCTTCTTTCCCGATGCGCTGAGCCAGTATCTCTACCAGGCCGTGCCGCCCTACAGCGAGCGCGATGACGAGCGGGATACGACGAACGGCAACGATGGCATCGCGAAGCAGGCCGGCGAAGGCGCCTTTGCCGCGGTCCGCGAGCAGCCGGAACACTACGACGCGATGCTCGTGGTGGGCGTCGACCGCGACGCTGACGGTACCGAAACGGCGCCGGAGGATGCCGCCAGCGGCCCGGCCCCGGGCGGACAGACGACCGACAGGGCAGGGGATGCTCGGAGCGCACCGCGCGCCGGGGTCTTCATTCCGGGCGTTGCCGGCTGAGCCTGATCGCGGCGACCGGCGCAAGGCATGGGTCGGCCGGGTGATCTTTCCGCTCGGGGCCTGGGCAGCGCGCGACGCATACGAAAGTTTCAGATGAAGAACGCCCCCGCAGTCTCTGCGGGGGCGTTTCTCCTTGGTGGGTCGCCTGCATTGGAGGGCCAGCGTTACCGCGAAAGCCCTCCGCGCGATCAGGCGTGGATGGCGCCGTCGCCGCAGGCGAGCGCTGCCTCGCGCACCGCTTCCGAGAAGGTCGGGTGAGCGTGGCAGGTCAGCGCGAGATCCTCGGCCGAGCCGCCGTATTCCATCGCCACGCAGACTTCGTGGATCAGGTCGCCGGCCGACGGGCCGATGATGTGGCAGCCGAGGATACGGTCGGTTTCCTTGTCGGCGAGGATCTTGACGAAGCCGTCACCGGCGAACACGGCCTTGGCGCGCCCGTTGCCCATGAAGGAGAACTTGCCGACCTTGTAGGCCTTGCCCGCGTCCTTGAGCTCCTGCTCGGTGGCCCCGACCGAGGCGACCTCGGGGTGGGTGTAGATCACGCTGGGGATCACGTTGTAGTTCACGTGGCCCGCCTTGCCCGCGATGACCTCGGCGCAGGCCATGCCCTCGTCCTCGGCCTTGTGGGCGAGCATCGGGCCGTCGATGGCATCACCGATGGCGTAGATGCCCTTGACGTTGGTCGCCCAGTGGCCGTCGGTCTTGATCTGGCCGCCCTTGGTGGTCTCGATGCCGAGCGCGTCGAGCCCCAGCCCGTCGGTGTAGGGCTTGCGGCCGGTCGCAACGAGCACGACGTCGGCGTCGACCGAATGCTCGCTGTCGTCCTTGCGCAGCTTGTAGGTGACCGTGGCCTTGCCGCCCTTGGTCTCGACCTTCGACACGGCCGCGCCGAGCGTGAACTCGAGCCCCTGCTTGCCGAGCAGCTTCTTGAAGCTGCGCTGCACCTCGATGTCCATCGTGGGTGTGATGGTGTCGAGGAACTCGATCACGGTGACCTCGGAGCCGAGCCGCTTGTAGACCGAGCCCATCTCGAGGCCGATCACGCCGGCGCCGATCACGACCATCTTCTTGGGCACCTTCGGCAGCTCGAGCGCGCCGGTGGAGGTGACCACGACCTTCTCGTCGATCTCGACCTCGGCGCCCGGCACGGATGCGGCCGCGGAGCCCGAGGCGACGATGATGTTCTTGGTCTCGTAGGTCTCGTCGCCGACGGTGACCTTGCCGGCCTCGGGGATCGAGGCCCAGCCCTTGATCCAGTCGATCTTGTTCTTCTTGAAGAGGAACTCGATGCCCTTGGTGTTCTGGCCGATGACGTCGTCCTTGTAGGCGAGCATCTGCTTCCAGTCGACCGACGGCGCCTTGCCCTTGAGGCCCATCTTGGCGAAGTTCTCTTCCGCCTCGTGCAGCTGGTGGCTGGCGTGCAGCAGCGCCTTGGAGGGGATGCAGCCGACGTTCAGGCAGGTGCCGCCGAGGGTCTCGCGGCCCTCGACGCAGGCGGTCTTGAGCCCGAGTTGCGCGCAGCGGATGGCGGCGACGTAGCCGCCGGGGCCCGAGCCGATGACGATGACGTCGTATTGTGCCATTTCGTGTGTCCTTTCCTTTTGTTCATGGGGGAGGGGCGCTGCCCCTCTGGGCCTGCGGCCCATTCACCCCGGGATATTTCCGGCCAGAAGAAGCTTCATAGCAGGGCCGCGAAAAGCATGATGGCGGTGGCGAAGAAGCCCACCGCCCAGATGAGCGAGCGCCAGGGGGCCCAGCCCAGCAGGTAGGCGGGCACGTAGAGCAGGCGCGCGCCGAGGTAGAGCCCGGCACAGAGCGCGGTCAGCGCGTTGCCCTTGTCGGCGTAGGTGACGACCATCACCGCGATGCCGAAGAGAATGAGCCCCTCGAAGTGGTTGTTCATGGCGCGCTGTGCCCGGCCGGCGCGGCCGGTGAGGCTGCGGCCCTCGTCGCGGGGCGAGGCGGCGTAGCGCGGGCCCACCTGCTTCTGTGCCAGCACCGAGAACAGTCCCATCTGGAGCATCTGCAGCAGCGCGGCGAGCGTGAGGATCGTGAGTTCGGGGGTCATGGGATCAGAAGAAGCTCGCGACGATCATGGTGAAACAGGCCAGCAGGCCGACGGTGAAGATCAGCGAGCGCCACGGCACCCAGCCGAAGGCGTAGGCGGGCAGGTAGAGGGCGCGGGCGGCGACGAAGACCCAGGCAGCGGTGGCGGTGAGCCAGCCGTTGCTGCCGGTGAACTGCACCAGCACCACGGCGATGACGAAGAGCCCGGTGTTCTCGACATGGTTGCCGAGCGCCCGGCGCAGGCGCTGCGTGCGTTCGGAGATCCGTTGCTCGAGGTTCTCGCGCGTGCCGGTGTTGCCCTCGCGCCCGACATCCGCCTCGAGTGCGCGCTGCGACCACATGACCGCGACGAGGTGAACGAAGGCGGTGGCGGCGAGTGCGGCGAGTTCCGGGGTCATGCGGTCCTCAGGAAATGCGCTTCGGAGGGGCCGTGGCCGAGCGCCTTGTCCTGGCTGAGCCAGCCGTTCGCCTTCTCGGTGTCGTTGACCGACAGCAGGATCCAGACGGCGCTGCCCTCGGCGGCCTCCCAGCGCTGGAGAACGCTGAGGCCGGCATTGGCGCGGTTCTCGGCGTCGCCCTCGAAGTGGTCGGAGTCGAAGCTGTCGTAGCGGAGCAGGAGCTGGTTCATGCGGCCTCCAGTGCGGTGGCGATGCGGCGGGCGCGCTCGTCGAAGCCGAGCCCGCGCGCCGAAGGGTGGATGGTTTCGACATGCGGCACGCCGAGGGCGCGCAGCACGGCGGCGGAATCGCGCCCGGCGGCGACGGGGCGGCGGCCGAGCAATTCGTGCCGGCCCACCGCCTGGAAGGAGCTGAGGCGGTCGCGCATCGGGATCACCGACGAGCGCTGCCCGGTGAGCAGCGCGAAGACCGGGGTGATGTAGATATCGGCCCGCGTGAGGCCGAGCAGCGCGAGCGCCTTGTCGATCACCCTGTTGAAGGGGGTGCCGGGCAGGTAGCCGGTCCGGCGCAGCGTGTCGCGGTGCAGCCGTGCCGAGGGCGCGTCGAGCCAGTCCTTGCTGATCAGCATCGGCCCGTCGAGGCGGCCCGAGGTCAGCTGGATGGGAGAGACGTAGTCACCGTCGAACCCTTCGTCCGCAAGGCTGGGATAGCCCGGCAGCCGGAAGGCGCGGCGGCGGGCGATGGCCTCCTTCCAACGGGTTGCGAGATCGGTCAACGGCGCGGCCCCCTGTCGGCGTCTGGTCCGGGTCTGCGACCGGCTCTGTCCGGTCGGAGGATGCGCGGGGCCCGGTGAGGGCCGCCGCGCGGTCTTGAGAGAGGTAGGGTGGGCGGAGCCCACCGCCACCGGTCGCTGGATTACAGGTCCATCAGCAGGCGCCGGGGATCCTCGAGCGCTTCCTTGACGCGGACGAGGAAGGTCACGGCGCCCTTGCCGTCGACGATGCGGTGATCGTAGCTCAGCGCGAGATACATCATCGGGCGGATCTTGATCTCGCCGTTGATGACCATCGGCCGGTCCTGGATCTTGTGCATGCCGAGGATGCCC
>MDTG01136359.1_pt1 | contig 24352 bp, 21 predicted proteins | sample 811421 | NCBI WGS metagenome assembly MDTG01 (sample SAMN05326645, study PRJNA326480) | marine metagenome | isolation source: seawater | place: Pacific Ocean: South East | collected 2011
CCATTACATACATATAAAGCGGCAGAAAAATAGGTGTAACCAAAAAAAACCCAAACTGGTGCATCCCGTACACATAAACAAGTGGCAACACAAATATTGCTAGCATCTTGGAACGCGTTGAGCTGGAAATCTCGCCCGCTTGTTCATTTGGTTTTTTTGTATCTGTATCTGCTAATGAATCGATATTTTCCTGGTCAGAATGGATGCCAAATATCAAAGTAAAAATTATTTGAAAAGCTGAGACTAATATAATTCCAGCAAGAATGGTTTGTGGCCAGAAAGCTGCTCCAAGCTCAAATGACGGAAGTGGTCCCATGTAATCGAGTGTCATAAATACACCAACAGCGCCAAAAATTATCCATAATACGGAAGGCGCGATAGATTTTATCTTACTGAGACACATAAGCTTATCCAAAAGTTAGGGCTTGGGTGCCGCTCGGCACCCAAGCCACTTAACCAAAACGCTTTGAGTACAAATACCTTACCGGAATGGCTTACAAGCCTGGCCGGACTTTACGTCCCATTTCCTTATAGATCTTTGCGTACTCTCCGATGGATGCATCGAAGATCTTTTTTGCATCTGCCGCACTACGAAATGAATCTACAATATCCAGACTTTTTCTCTTGAGAAATGCCTGATGCTCATCTGTTCGATAAGCCTCTGCCATCACCTGTGCAAGGTAGGAAATTATCTCAGGTGGCGTTTCTTTTTTGATGAAAAAGCCCCGAACTCTAAGCAAAGGATCCCACTTCATACCATAATCGGCGTGGGTTGATTTGGCATCTGGAGCTACCTTAAACCGTTCTGGCCAAATAGACAGAACAGGAGCCAATGTCCCCGCGGCCACGTGTTTTGATACGTCACCCGGTTGCTCCACCAAAACATCCAATTTTCCCCCAATAACGGCACCATAACGTTGGGCAGGCTTATTGAATAACACTTGTTTGGTTTTAAAACCAAAATGCTTCTCAACCTTTATCTGAGTGATGAGCTCCATCTCCGAATTTATGTTAGAGACAGAGAGTTTTCCATCACCCTGCTTGGCATGTTTAACAACCTTATCCCAATCAGGCTTACCATTAGTCATAAAGCGTTTATCACCGCCCTTAATGTACATGCCTGTTGGGGCCACGTTCATAATGACTAGAGGCGTAAGGTCCTTTGTCGGATGGATATCATGGACACCTCCCACATATTTGGTGATGAGGCCATCAGTGTGCATGAGAAGAGTATAACCGTCTGCTGGCGTTTGCTGATAATCGGGTAGACAATTTGTACCGCCTCCACCCGGCTTACTAATCATATTCACTTTAACGCCCATAATCTTTGACATGGGCCCCTTCATTGCCATTATCGCCTGCGCCGATCCACCGGATTTTCCATAACACATAATAATTGTGATGGGACGCGAGGGATAACCTCCAGGCTTCTTTGGCGCCGCGATTGCCTCAAACGTTATCGCGGTTAAAAATCCAAAAAGGGATAAGCACCCCAGCAGCATCCGTATTTTATTCGTGTACATTTTTCTCTCCCAAATGATCAAACGAGCTCAAACCGACAGGAAATAGTCTCTCTCCATTAGAACTTTATTATTATTCTAATATAGGCTCACAAGTTTGGTTGGCTGAGTCAAAAACTCTTTTTCGCGCTGTGAAGACAGACACACATACGGGGATCTTCAAAACGCATGCCATAAAATGAATAATCCCCAAATTTCAGTAAAAAAAATTGCACTTCTCAGTAAGTGATATAGTTCTGTAAAAGCTGTATTTTTATGCGTTGATATCACGAATAGCTAATATTCCGATTGAAATAGTAGTCATTGATCACTTTTAAGCTTTGAGCTCCAATTCACCCAAGTTGTATGGTGAGATTAACTTGTGAAAAATTACCCCTTATTCCCCTATGAATTGACATTTGGGCGGGCTAACCCGGTTTAAGTCTATGATGAAGTGGGACGAAACTTTTGATGTAATATGCGTGGGTTACGGCTTCGCGGGAGCTGTAGCTGCAGTTACGGCTCATGATGCCGGTGCGCGGGTCCTACTTTTGGAAAAAATGCCTGACCCGGGAGGGATCTCTATCTGTTCTGCGGGTGGAGTGCGTATCTCTCGCGACGCCAATTCAAGCTTTGAGTATTTAAAGACCACGAATGCTGACACTACTCAGGCACACCTACTCCGGGAATTGGCAAATGAGATGACCACTATTGCAGATTTCATTCACGAAATGGCTGCCGTCAACGGCGCCGAGGTCCTTATCACTTGGGTAAAGGCTAACTATCCATTCAAAGGTGGGGACAGTTTTGGATTTGCCTCCATCAAGGATATCCCAGGCTATAATCCAGAAGAGGCCTTCTCCTGGGGTAAAGGTCTCCGAGGCGGGACACGCCTATTCAAAGTAATGGCGGACAACGTGGAGAAGCGCGGTATCGATGTTCGCTTATCGACCGCCGTAGACGATCTACTCACCCAAAATGGCCAAGTTGTTGGCGTGACGACGGGTGGCCAGGCCATTCAAGCCCGGGGTGGTGTCATATTAGCTTGCGGTGGCTTCGAGGCTGGCACAGATATGCAGGCCCAGTTCTGGCAAGAAAAACCTGTGCTCTCAGGTGCCTTTGCGGGGAATACAGGCGATGGCATTCGCATGGCGCAGAAGTTGGGCGCTGATCTTTGGCATATGTGGCACTATCACGGCACTTATGGTTTTCGCCATCCGAATGTCACGGAATTTCCCTACGGTATCCGATTGCATCGCTTGCCCGACTGGGTGCCTGGTCTTGACGGAGCTGAGGCAGAAGTTCAGAACTTCCTGGCCGGTTACGATGATACACTCATGCCATGGATCATCGTGGATCAGTTCGGCCGGCGCTTCATGAACGAATACCCTCCCTACTTGCAGGATACCGGTCATCGTCCGCTAACCACCTTCGATCCAGTTAGCCAAACTTACCCTCGTATACCCTCCTGGCTAATCGTCGATGTGGACGGGCTGGCGCGTGGGCCGCTTGGATTCCCTACTTATAACGACCGCCACGTGAGCTTTCTCTGGAGCGCCGATAACCAGGCTGAGATCGATATGGGCATTCTAGATCAGGCCGACAGTTTGGAGGAAATGGCTGATTCCATGGGTTGCGAGGCGGATATCTTGACTGAAACCATTGGGCGCTGGAACAAGTTCTGCCTCGCGGAACGGGATCGAGATCATGGCCGTTTAGCCACAACCATGATGCCGATTGCTAAGCCACCCTTTACCTTCGGCCAGGTTTGGCCCCTATGCGCTAACACCCAAGGCGGCCCAGTGCATGACAATCAACAACGCATCATTCGGCCTGATGGCAGCCCAATCCCTAATCTCTATTCCGCTGGCGAGATGGGTAGTCTCTTTGGGCATCTTTACATTTCGGGCGGGAACCTAGCTGAGTGTTTTATTGGTGGCCGCCGAGCGGGCCAAGAGGCGGCATCAACCATAAAAAGTGCATAGCGCCGTTGTTACCTCGGCGGATTTTTCAACGTGCATCCAATGACCAGAACAGCGAATGACCGGCACTAGGGATGACTTCCGTTTTTGTATTTGATAAAACTGACCGATCTAGCCTATGCAGGGCGCTCGCACGTAATCCGACCCAACAACTATGGGTAAAAGACCTAATCCCTCATCGGCCTAAGCGATTTGGAACAAAGGAAAGTCCATCATATAGTCCCTGCTGCCGGCCTTGGTGGCTGGATTGATCTACCTATCGAGGCTCGAGTCGTAGTGAACCGGCTCCATTTTTTAACTGAGGGTTTGACAGAGGAAACGGGAAATTGAGCATTACAATAAAAAATGATTGAAATATGAAGTCTGAAAAAATTTCAAAAATAACGATCTGGCAATTGAAGCTTCCATTAAAAGTGCCGTACGTATTGTCCTACAATACCTTCGTCGAATTTGAGCCAATTGTTGCAAAAGTCCAATTGTCAAATGGGAAAATAGGTTGGGGTGAAGCTCACATCTCGCCAGGGTCAAGCTCGGAGACACGATCTGGCGGTTGGAATTTCGTTAAATCAATATCGAAGGAACTTATTGGAACCACTCCGGATCTTGCAATCACCAGTATACTTAAGTCTACGCCCCATTCGCCTGTCGCTAAAACCTCGCTTGCAGTGGCCATAGAAATGGCCACGAATTACACATCACTAATCACAACCGAGGATATAGTTTTTCCTTTGCTCACCCCTTTCAATGCAACAAATCAGGAAGCAATTGAAGAAGAAATAGAGGAATGTTTAGCGTTAGGCTTCAAGACTTTCAAAATAAAAGTAGGAAAGGACGTTGAAAAAGACCTACGCCGCGTAACCGCTATTCAAAAGGCTCTTTCGGGTAGAGCCACGTTAAGACTAGACGCTAATCGAGCATATTCTCGATCTGATGCGCTTAACTTCGTAAAAAAACTAGATGCTGAACAGATCGAACTGTTCGAACAGCCTTGCAATGCTGATGACTGGAATGCAAATGCTGACGTAGCTCGCATCTCTCCAGTTCCAGTTATGCTTGATGAGCCTATTTGCAGTTTTTCAGATATCGATCGAGCAAGCACAATCCCGAATGTCGGTTTTTGCAAGCTGAAGCTAAAACGTTTTTCCAGCATAGCCCAACTAGAACGCGGACTTCTCCGCGTAAAAGAACATGGTATGCAGGCAGTCCTTGGCGATGGTTTGGGCGCGGATATATCGTGTTGGATGGAAGCATGTGTGGGACATAGGCTTGTCAATAATGCTGGTGAATTTAATGGATTCTTAAAAACGGAAAAAAGCATTCTTTTAAAACCATTAGATTTTGACAATGGAGCGGTACACGTTCCAAAAAATTATTGGCCAGATATTGATTTAAACTACATAGAGACTCTTATTATTGAGCGCGCTTCATTCTGATATCAATTACACTGATGATTATTAGTATATAACCTGGAATGTGATCATATTAATGAAATTTATGGTTATTAAGATTGCTCAAAGATGTGATTTCATGAATCCGATAAAAATCAGGTAAGGGGCTGGCGTTAAAATGAATTTTGATTTGAACGGTAAAGTTGCCATTGTTACAGGCGGAGGCCGAGGAATTGGTAAATCGATTTCATTAGCACTCGCTCGGAACGGCGCTGATGTTGTGTTATGCGGTCGCACTCAAAAATCCCTTGATGAGACCGCTGAGGAAATTCGGGAATTCGGTCGAGCGGCCTTTCCGGTAGTCGCGGATATCAGAGAATATCAGAATATAAAAAGGCTAATTAGTCAGGCCAGAGAAACAACGAAGAGAATTGATATACTGGTCAACAACGCTGTTTTTTCAGTTGGCGCGCCCTTTGATGAACAGACGGATGATGACTGGCAACAGCATATCAACGTCAAGCTTATGTCCTACATTCGATGTAGTCGCGAGGTTATCCCTCATATGAAAGCAGTAGGCGGGGGGCAAATTGTAAACATTGCCGGCATGACAGCCAGGATTGTAGCGACCTTGCGCCCGACAAATGGAGTGGTAAATGCAGGAGTGACAAACTTTACCAAGTCTCTAGCCAATCACCTGGGTTCATCGAATATCACAGTTAATTGTATCCATCCGGGAATGACGGTTACCGACCGCATGAAGGCTCTTTTTGAGAGGCGGGCTCTTGACGCGGACGTTAGTTACCAGGAAATAGAAGCAGAGACCGTGTCAGAGATCCCAATGGGAAAACTGATTTTACCAGAGGACATAGCTAATAGCGTTCTGTTTTTTTGTTCGCCTCTGGCAAAAATGATTACAGGACAAGCCATCGCGGTTGATGGAGGTTCCGGTACAGCGGTCAATTATTAATGTTGTATAATAAAAATATAATAATACTGACGGGTTATATTCATAAACTTTAAAAGATTTTGACTAAATTCCATGAACACTGGAGAAAAGCCTAAATACTATAAGACTTTCCTCCATCGACTGGTATTACGGTGCCTGTTATGTAACTTGCTCGTGGTGAAGCAAGAAAAGTCACCAAGTCAGCTAATTCCTCCGGCTCACCAAAACGACCCATCGGGATAAAACTATCGATATATCTTTGTTTTTCATCAGGATCAGGGTGGATCCGCTCTCTAACTTGTTCACTATCAATTCGTCCCGGCGATACAGAGTTTATGGTGATACCCTCTGCGGCTAAATCACGTGATAAACCTTTTGCCCAAGTATGTACTGCGGCACAAGCGGTCAAGGCTGCATTTGTCCCATGCGGTTCAACACTGCCTGTTATATTTATAATCCGTCCCCATTTATTAACTCTCATCTCTGGAAGAAAGACATTCGTCAACCTGCGTATTGCGGTAAATTTCAAATCAAATCCACGGTTCCACTCTACATCCGATGAAATTGGATCCGATTTAGCTGATTGTCCCGCGTTATTTACAAGTATATCAAGCCTGCCCAAAGAAGCAGTCAGCTCTTTTTTTACCTGCTCAGGAGATTCTGGATCCATTAGGTCCGCCTGAACAATAATTGGGGACTGCTTACTAGTTTTCTGAATTTCACAAGCGAGGGATTCGAGTAGCTCCCGTCGTCTAGCCAATATCGCAAGCTTAACGCCTTCTTGCGCCATAACCCGTGCTATCGCTGCGCCGATACCGGCACTTGCCCCAGTGATCAAACATGTCTTTCCATCGAGATTTAATTCCATCAAATAAACTCACTAAATCATTAATCGGAGAAGTAACCCAAGGGAGGGGCGGAAATAAAGGCCCTAGTCTGCGGTGCCCTGAGTGACACCTGCTACACGAAGACGAGCAGTTTCTGATGCGTCAACCGCCATGGGCGAACCGGAGATCACAACACCAAACATCTCTTGCGCTTGCATGATCGTATAGCGCTCCAACCGCACGTCTTCCAGTACGGCTTCAGGATCACGGGCGAGAGGATCACCGTACCCACCTCCGCCGGGCGTACAGACATGGACCCGGTCGCCAGGGCCGAGGGGAATATCCTGCTCCTTGGAAAGATGCTCAGGGGTATAAGGTTCGCCGTCCTGCCAGACGGTCACGTGATTTGGCGCACCCTCGGCGCCGCCAAGGGCCCCTTGCGGACCGAAACGGCCATGATCCATGACGAAGCTGGCACGAGCTTCGCCCCGCCGCAGTTCCACGTCGTATTCCAAACCGAAACCACCGCGCTTTTCACCCGCGCCACCGGAACCCTCCCGAAGCGCGTACTTGCGGTACAGGACAGGAAAGGCCTGTTCCATGATCTCGACGGGTGGTGCCTTGGAAATGCCGATGGTGGAGCACCCGTTGGCCAGACCGTCATGGTCTGCATTGCCGCCGTAACCACCGCCAGAAATCTGATACATAACGTAGTCGCGGGCCCGCGCGGGGTCGTGTCCCCCCAACGCAAAATTGCCGCTGGTGCCGGCCGGTGCAGCGGTCACCCGGTCGGGCAGCGCCTCAGCCAGAGCCGCAAATACCGCTTCGGCAATTCGCTGGGAAACTTCCGCCGCACATCCCGATACAGGACGCGGATAGACTGCGTCCAAGAAGGTGCCTGCGGGCCGGATCACGTTTAGCGGCTCAAAAGCCCCGGCGCTAATTGGCACCTCTGGGAAGATGTGACGCATGGCGAGATAGACAGAACTTAAGGTCGTCGCCAGGACCGAGTTCATGGGCCCCATGCAGGGCGGGCTCGACCCATCGAAGTTGAAGGTCAGTTCATCCCTCGCCTTGGTGATAATCAGGTTGATCTTGAGCGGCTCATTGACCACGCCGTCGCTATCCACATAGGCCGTGGACGGATAGGTGCCGTCGGGAATCTCCGAAATGAAGGCCCGCATCTGGGCGCTAGCGCGGGTGCGCAGCTCGGCGATGGCGGCGCTCACAGTCTTATCGCCGTAGCGATTCATGAGAAGATTCAGCCGGTCTTCACCCACCATCAAGGCAGCGGCCTGGGCCTTCACGTCACCGATGCGTTGGTCGGCGACACGGATGTTCGATGAGATGATGGAGAAGATTTCCTCGTCTAGTTGCCCTTCCTTGAACAGGCGTACGGGCGGCAGGCGCAAACCCTCCTGCTCCACAGCTGTGGCCGAGGCGGAAAACCCACCCGGCACAGAACCGCCCGTATCCGGCCAGTGCCCCGTATTTGATAGCCAACAAAAAATCTCACCGTTCCGGTAGAAGGGCCTTGCGAAACGCACATCCATGAGGTGGGTTCCACCCAGGTACGGATCGTTGACGATGTAAATATCGTCGGGCTTCGGCGCCGGCGCCCGATCCTCTTTAATCATCTTTATCAGGGTCCGGGTCGAATATTGCATGGTGCCGACGAAGACGGGCAGCCCTTGGGCCCCTTGGGCGATGAGGGAGCCATCATCCGCCGCATAGATACCGTCCGAACGGTCATTGGCCTCCGCGATGACCGGAGAAAAAGCGGCCCGCGAGAAGCTCAGGTCCATCTCGTCGCAAACCTGCTGCAATCCGGCTTGGATAACACTCAATGTGATCGGGTCCAAATTCATCTCACAGCCCTCCCACTTCGATAATGATGTTGCCATCAGCATCCCCCCGGGCCACATCACCAGGTTCCACCAGGGTAGTACAATCCATCTGTTCGATAATTGCTGGGCCGGCAATCTCTATGTTGGTGGGTAAATAGTCGCGCCAATAGACGGTAGTTTCGAGCGGTCCATTATCAAACACCACGGTACGATGACCGGTTTCGGCGTCGACAACATTGTCTTTGCGGCCTGCCGGATCAATCAATGTGGAGAGATCCATTTCCGCGCGTTGGCCGATCACAGAGGTGTTCACATTGACGAGGTTCGCATGAATGTTCGCCAGATCCACGCGGAACCGGTTGAAGTAGGCTTCTTCGAAGAGGCGGCGTAAATCCTCCCCCGACGGCATGGCATTGCAGAGATTGACGCGTAGTAGGTGTGTTTGACCGACGAACTGCATATCGACGCTGTAAAGACGTTTCACGTCAGTCACCTCAACTGGTTCCTTGCCGATCAAGCGCTCCCCTTCTTTCGTCTGCGCAACGAAAATATCGTGAACCTGATCCATGTCGACATTTTCCAGGGAGCGGTTCACCGTATTGACGAAATCATGGCGCAGATCAGCAACGACGCAGCCCAAGGCATTGGTGATACCCGGACGGCACGGAATGACGACGTGAGGCACACCCATTTCACGCGCCAGGGATACGGCGTGCAACGGCCCTGCGCCGCCGAATGCGAACAAGGCGAAGTCACGCGGATCCATGCCCAATGACAACGATACCATGCGAATTGCGCCGGCCATCTTGGTATTAGCTATGCGGATAACGGCCGCCGCAGCGGCGGTTACATCAAGCCCCAGAGGCGCCCCCAATTCGCGTTCAAAAATTTTCGCCACATGGTCTGTGGCGGACGACGCATCCAACGATTTGAAACCCGCTGGGTCCAATCGGCCTAACAACAGGTTGGCGTCGGAAATTGTGGGCAAATCACCGCCGCGTCCATAGCAAATAGGCCCTGGGTGAGCCCCAGCACTTTCCGGCCCAACTTCCAACAAGCCGCCCGCGTTGACCCGCGCGATAGAGCCACCGCCGGCGCCGACCGTGCGCACGTCAACCATGGGCACATGAATCGGCATGGCATATTCGACCTCGATCTCATTGGAGACCGCCGGTTCTGCGCCCAAGATCAGCGCCACATCTGTGGACGTCCCCCCCATGTCGTAGGTCAAAAGGTTGGTGATGCCGGCCTGCCGTCCCGTGTAGGCCGCTGCCATCACGCCGGATGCTGGGCCGGACATGACCGTCTTGGCGGCCTCCCGCGCCACGTCCTTCGCCGACACCATGCCGCCGTTACCATTCATGACCAACACCTCCCCGCCGTAACCTTGGCCGGACAATTCGTCAGTCAATCGGCCGATATAGCGCTCGAGGAGAGGCTGAACGGAAGCGTTCACGGCCGCCGTCACGCCGCGCTCGAACTCCCGGCTTTCGGATAAGAGCGCGTGACCCATGGTAACATGGTCATTGGGCCACATGCCGGTGACAATCTCGGCTGCACGCCTCTCATGATCGGGATTGGCGTAAGCGTGCAGAAAATGAATGACCACAGACTCACAGCCTACGGCCAACAAGGTATCAGCGGCAGTTCGCACACCGGCTTCATCAAGAGGTGTGACCACTTCGCCAGCCGCATCCATACGTTCCGCCACCTCAAGACGAAGATCGCGCGGGATCACCGGCGTGAAAGTCCCGGTCATGCTATAGGCCTGGGGCCGTGTGCGCCGGCCCAGCTCTAAAATATCCCGAAACCCCTGCGTGGTGATCAGGCCTGTCTTCGACAGCTTACGCTCCAAAACGGCATTGGTGGTCGTCGTGGTCCCATGAATTATCAGATCAAGGTTGGGATAGTCGGCTTCGACCTCGTCGAGGGCGGCGAGGACACCGAAGGCCTGGTTATCTATGGTGCTCGGCACTTTCGCTAGGCGCACCGTGCCGTCGGCTTGATCCAGCATGACCAAATCGGTGAACGTTCCGCCAACATCAACGCCGACAACCTGACCCGAGGGGGCATCCTTCATTATAATGGCTCCGTCTACTTCAACTTCGATAACAAGCGCAGAAACTGGTTCTGCTCTTTCTTCGTCAACGGTGCCAGGGTTTCTGCTGTGATATTTCGGGCCGCCACCATCAAATCGGCAAACACGCGTTCGCCCTCGGCGCTAGGTGACAGGATTAGACGACGCTGATCACGCTGGTCAGGTTGGGTCTTTACATACCCCCGATTGCGCAGGCGGTCTACGACACCCTTGATCGTCGCTGCATCCATAGATATCTGACGTCCCAATTCGTTTTGCGAGATGGATCGCCATTCGCACAGTTTGGCCAAGGCCGCAAACTGAGTCGGCGTGAGATTGGAAATCTGACCAGAAAAAATTCCCACATGGCGCTGGCTGACTTGACGCAGAATATACCCCACTTGCTCGTGGAGCTGATACTCCTTGTAGTTGGCCGGCACCGTTTGGTTAGGTGTTTTGGCCAAGTAATCACCTCGCTTAATTGCACAATCGCCATCTTCACAATGCATGTTGACAGCAAATATTTCCCAATGCAAAATTTATTTGTATACAAACAATTTTGTATTGGGGGAGGTTTCACCACCGTGACCTATTTCCGTCCCACGGAACTCGGTGCCGCCCTGGACTGGCTGTCCAGCCATACGGGCCATGTCGCGGCCGGTTGTACAGACCTGTTTCCAGGTACGGATCGCCCTGCCCTCTCCGGTCCTATACTTGATGTCACAGCCATTGATGGCTTGCGTGGCGTGCATGCCTCAGACATCGGCTGGCGTATTGGCGCCACCACCACTTGGACGGATATTATACGCGCAGACCTGCCGCCCTCCTTTGACGCGCTCAAATCGGCCGCGCGAGAAGTTGGGTCAATGCAGATCCAGAATGCTGGAACCATTGCCGGCAACCTGTGCAACGCCTCCCCGGCTGCCGATGGTGTCCCTTGCCTGCTCGCCTTGGATGCCACCGTCGAGTTGGTGTCGGCCGACGCGTCGAGGACCATGGCCTTGGGAAATTTTATCACGGGTCCACGTCAAACGGCGCTCCGCCCGAACGAAATGCTGATGGCAATCCATATCCCGCGTGATTCTGGCCGCGGACGATCCCAATTCTTGAAACTGGGTGCGCGCAAGTACCTGGTGATCTCGATCGCCATGGTCGCGGCCCGCGTCGCGGTCACGGGCGGTGTCATTGCGCAGGCAGCCGTTTCGGTTGGCGCGTGTAGCGCCGTGGCAGTCCGGCTTGCCGAAGTCGAGGCAGCGCTAATAGGTCAGCCGGTTCAGGTGGATACTCTTTCGACGATATCCGATCCCATGGTAACCATGGCCCTTGCCCCCATCGATGACATCAGATCCGACGCAGACTACCGTCTGACAGCAGCGGCTGAATTGGTCCGCCGGACTCTGTGGCCGCTCCTTGCGGAAAATCATAAGGAGGCTGCGTGAAAAACAACACGATGCCCCTGGCGGCTACGGTTAACGGTCGCGACGTGACATTCCTGTCGTCACCGGCACACCGCCTCAGCGAAACCTTGCGCGATGAACTAGGCCTGACTGGCACCAAGGTGGGCTGCGACGCCGGCGATTGCGGGGCCTGTACCGTGCTGTTGAATGGTGCGCCTGTATGCGCCTGCCTGACCCCGCTGGCGCAGGTTGAAAATAGCGACGTGACTACCGTTGAAGGCCTCGCCAACGACGGCAAACTGAATGCCCTTCAGGCATCTTTCCTCCGCCACGGCGCCACCCAATGCGGCATCTGCACGCCTGGCATGTTGATGGCGGCGACAGCACTGCTTGCCATCACCCCTCAGCCCAGCCGTGACGAAGCAAAAGAAGCCCTGGGCGGCGTGTTGTGCCGGTGTACGGGGTACCAGAAGATTATCGATGCCGTCTGCGACGCGCACAGCCCTGACTGCTCCCAGCCCCTGCCCGTCGCCGGGGAAGCAATCGGTCAACGCCTTCGTCGTCTGGATGGACCCGCCAAGGTGGACGGCGGTGAACTGTTTGCTGCCGACCAGGTCCCAGCCAGCGCGCTCCGGGTCCGCGCGATCCGCTCCCCCTTTGCGCGCGCCAAATTCAGCTTTGGCGACCTGGAGGCCTGGATTTCGGGTCGACCTGGCATTGAAACTATTTGTACGGCCGCCGACATTACAGGCTCCAATTGCTTCGGCGTGATCCCGCCCTTTGCCGATCAGCCCGCCTTGGCGGAGAGCAAGGTTCGGTTCCGAGGCGAAGCCGTGGCCATCGTCGTTGGCGACGCCGACATGATAGCCACTTTGGATTTATCCGATTTTCCTGTCGACTGGATGCCTGAGACAGCGACCGTTGACCTGGCAACAGCAACCAAGAGCGCGAAGGTACACGAAAATATCCGCGAAAATCAGCTGACTGCCGGCCGCGTGGTTACTGGCGATGTTGATGCCGCACTGGCCAACGCTGTTCATGTGGCCGAGGGCACATTCGAAACAGCCTACGTGGAACATGCGTATATCGAACCGGAAGCCGGCGCAGCGTGGATGGACGGCAATACCCTGGTGATCCAGGTCTGCACGCAGGCTCCTTATATGAACCGCGACGACGTAGCCAATGTGCTCGGCCTTAATGTTGATGCGGTTCGGATTATACCGGCGTCCACGGGCGGGGGCTTTGGCTCAAAACTCGACGTCACCCTACAACCGCTGTTGGGCTTAGCCGTACTGAAAACGGGCAAGCCCTGTCGGATGGTGTTTACCCGCAGTGAATCGCTTCAGACGTCGACCAAACGCCATCCCGCTCATATGCGTGCCCGCGTCGGAATTGAAGCTACAGGCAAGGTTGTTGGCATGGTGTTTGACGGTGATTTCAACACCGGCGCTTATGCCAGTTGGGGACCAACGGTGGCCAACCGGGTGCCCGTCCATGCCTCTGGTCCCTACCGAACACCGAATTACCAGGCCGTCGGACGCGCTATCCATACCAATGGTCCGGTATCCGGCGCCTTTCGCGGTTTTGGCGTGCCGCAAGGGGCGTTAATTCAAGAAATTTTGTACGATGATCTTGCCGATATGGCAGGTCAGGATCGGCTTGCCTTTCGGCGAAAGAATGCATTGAAAGACGGTGACACATCCGTCTGCGGCCAAATTATGGAAGGTGTCGGCATTGGTGAGTGCCTGGACGCGCTGGCGCCGCGTTGGCATGACGCCTTGGCAGAAGCCAAAGCCTTTAACGCCGGATCTGAAACGTTAAAGCGTGGCGTTGGTGTGGCATCATGCTGGTACGGATGCGGTAACACGGCCATGTCTAACCCGTCGACCATCCGCTTGGGCATTACAGCGGAAGGGCGCTTGATTCTACATCAAGGCGCGGTGGATATCGGCCAGGGTTCCAACACAGTCATTCCACAGGTTTGTGCCGACGCGTTGGGCATCAGTCTTGAGAAATTTACTTACGTGGGCGGCGATACCGCCTTGACGCCGGACTGTGGTAAGACATCGGGATCACGCCAGACCGTGGTCACGGGTAACGCCGCCGCCATGGCCGGCCGCGCCCTTAGGGAGACGATCTTGCGTCAATCTAACATGGGTTCAAACTCGGACCTACAGTTGGATGGCGACCGATTGATCATTACCCACGAGGACGCTAGTCATGTCATCGACCTGGCGAGCCTGCCTACCGACACCCATGGCTATGTTTTGTCGGCGGAAGAAACCTATGACCCGCCCACAACACCCCTAGACAAAAACGGTCAGGGTAAACCTTATGCCGTCTACGGTTACGGTGCCCACGTAGCGGAGGTGGAGGTGGATCGCCGTTTGGGAACGATCAAGGTGATCCGCATTACGGCTGCACACGATGTCGGCCGCGCCATCAACCCGCTGTTGGCGGAAGGTCAGATCGAGGGCGGTATCGCCCAGGGCCTCGGCATGGCGCTTATGGAAGAATACATCCCTCAAAAGACCGAAGACCTGCACAACTACCTGATTCCGACGGTGGGCGACATGCCCGAAATTCATTCCATCCTCATCGAGAAGACTGACCCCGAAGGCCCCATGGGCGCTAAAGGCCTGGGTGAGCATGTGTTAATCCCGACGGCGCCTGCCATCCTGAACGCAATTCGGCACGCTTCGGGCGCCCGTTTGACACGCGTGCCGGCGCTGCCGCACCGCGTGCGGGCCGCAATTCGGCAAGCGGAGGACCATAATGCCTGACGCCATGCAACCAAAACCGGAGAAGATCCGTTGCGACGCCTGCCCGGTCATGTGCTACATCGCCGATGGCAAATCTGGAGCCTGCGACCGGTATGCCAACGAAGGCGGAGAGCTCATCCGCGTCGACCCACTGACGGTTCTGGACCGCACCGTCACTGCTGGCGGCGAGGTCGTGCCTTTCATCAAGGAAGACTGGGATGGTCGTATCATGAACGGTGATGAGGTCTTCGTAACCGCCATCGGCGCCGGCACCACCTACCCCGACTACAAGCCGGCCCCATTTATCGTCAGCCGTGAAGTCGACAGCGCTGATTTCGTCACCGTCGTCTCGGAGGCTATTTTTTCTTACTGTGGCGTGAAGGTGAAAATCGACACCGATCGTCACATCGGCCACGAGGCCGCCACGGTACGCGCTAACGGCGAGGCCATTGGTCATGTCTCCACGGGCGAATACGGTTCTCAAATGCTGTCGCTTGGCGGAGTCAATCACCTGACGGGCGGGTCCAAGGTGGAAGGCCTGGCGACGTGCAACGCGCTCATGAACCTCTGTAATAAAGAGGCCGTCGAATTGACCATCGACGGAGGCTCATCCGTCGTGATCCAGGCCGGCCGTGGGCCGGTCGTCGACGGTCAACCCGAGGAACTCATGCGGGTTGGTTGCGGCTCGGCGACAATCGGCATGTTTGCGTCCCAATGGAAGGGTCTGGTTGACGAAGTGGTGGTAGTCGACGACCACATCACCGGCGTCGTTTCCGAACACCAAGCCGGCAAGGTTTTGGATTGGCCGGACACGGGAATTCGCATCAAGGGGCGTAAATCCACCCCTGGCCGATATTTCCAGGTGGCCGAGCCTGGACTTGGCTGGGGTGGGACGGATATCGATGACCCCCGCGTCATTCTCGACAAGTGGAACCCTAAAAAAGGTGCGCGGCCGGGTTTGACCATGCTAATGGTCTCGACCACCGGCGAGCAATCTGGCTACTACGTTCTCAACGATGATCTGGTGGCTCAGCCAATGCCCCTGCCCGCGCAGTTGGAATCCACGGTTGAACTAATCGCCGAGAATTGCGAGCCGGCACGCTGCACAGTGTTGTTCATGGGCGGCGCAGGCGGATCACTGCGCGCCGGCGTCACAAAAAATCCAGTAAAACTGACCCGCTCCGTTCAAGCCTTCAAGACGCAAGTAACCGTTGGTGGCGCCCCCACCTACGTCTGGCCCGGCGGCGGTATTACGATCATGGTGGACGTCACGAAGACGCCGGATAACTCGTTCGGTTACGTGCCTACCCCAGCGATAGTTGCGCCCCTGGAATTCACCGTCGCGCGCGAAGACTACCGTTTGCTCGGCGGCCACGACGGTGTGGTCCGCTCCGTCACCGACATCTTGGAAAATGGCGGTGACTATGGGGACGGGTCCCGGGCGGTAGCACCGCCGGTGGGAAGCGGATTTGCGGTTGCCGCGGACGCCTAGTGTGCACGCACCACAATCATCCCTATTACCCGATGGCCGACGGTTGCACCTGCATCATGGCCCCATTGACCTGATCATTGAGGTCTGGGGTCAAAACCGCGCCGACGCCTACGCGGCGGCAACTCGACGCTTTCAAACGATCCTGCAGGAGTTGGTGGACGAACTGCCCACGCTGCGGACAAAAGTAAACGCAACCACGGCGTTCGAAAGTTCCACCGCCAGACGGATGCTTTACGCCGTCAAACCCTACGCCGCGAACATATTTGTAACCCCCATGGCAGCCGTTGCGGGCGCTGTCGCCGATGAGATTTTGGCCGCCATGGCCGGCGCAACCAGCTTCGACAAAGGCTACGTGAACAACGGCGGAGACACCGCCTTCCATCTGGAGGGCGATGCACATATTGACGCGCTCATCGCTGCGTCCATCCCTGGCCATATCCGGGTCGCTGCGGACGATCCCTGCCGAGGTGTTGCCACATCGGGCTGGCAAGGACGTTCGTACTCACTTGGAATCGCTGATTCGGTTAGCGTCGTCGCATCAAATGCAGCCGCCGCGGACGTGGCAGCGACCTTGATTGCCAACGCCGTTGACCTCCCCGGGCATCCCGCGATAACGCGCACACCGGCGTCCGACCTATCACCCGATAGCGACCTAAGTGATCGTCCCGTGACCACCGATGTCGGCCGCCTACCCGAGACGGATGTGGATGCGGCCCTGGATGCCGGTATGGAATTTGCGCAAGGTGCCTTAAATGCAGACCGGATCGCCGGTGCGCTTCTCACCTTACAATCTCACTCCCGCCACGTCGGCGTGGCGGATCAGATCGCTTTTCCGGAAAGGATTTTTTTCAATGCCTGACTTTACCCTCCGAAAGACCATGACCTTCGTGGAGGACATTTATCACGAAAACGGCCCGGCCCCGGCTCAACCTCGCCGTCGCGCGGCAGTCGTTGCGATCGTCCAGAACCCGTTCGCAGGCGTCTATGCCGATGACCTACAAAGCGCCATGGACGACCTTAAGCCGTTAGGTCTGACCATGACGGATATGCTTATCGACACCATGGGCGGTTCGGCCGGTATCGACGGCTACGGCAAGGCGGCCATGGCTGGCGAAGGCGGAGAATTAGAACATACGGCGCTTTGGCACGTTCCTGGCGGATACGCCATGCGTGAGCGCCTTGGCGAAGCCAAGGCCATAGTCCCCTCCGCCATGAAAGTCGGCGGCCCGGGGACCCATGTCGACGTTCCTCTGGGGCACATCAACGCCGCCTATGTACGCAGTCACTTTGACGCCATGGAAGTTAGCATTCCCGACGCACCGCGGGCCGGAGAACTGATGTTCGCGCTGGCAATGAGCCGCGGGCCCCGCATCCATCATCGCATGGGTGGGTTAGCCAGCGCGGACGTGAAAGGTGAAGACGGACTTCGCTAATGTCCTCGGATCAATTTTTCGAGACCTGCGGCCACGGAAATTAACGCCCGGTCGGCATTCGTATGCCCCATAAGCATGAAACCGACAGGCGCCGCGTCAGGGGCGTGACAGGGGATCGAAATGGACGGCCGATCCAGAAAATTGCCAACGGCCGTGTTACGAAGCGTTATCTGATTGGTAGCGTTCGAAACATCCGGGTCTACCAGATCCGCGAGGGCTGGCGGCGTGATCGCGACGGTCGGCAAAGCGAGAGCGTCAAAGCCTTGGACCCGGTTTGCAACAGCTACCCTAAGTTGGGCGCGCGTTTCAACCACTTCGATTAAGTCAGCAGCCGACTGGGCCTTGCCAGCATCAAATCGGCTGAAGATCCACGGGTCATATAGATGGGCGCGGGTTTCCGCATAGGGTTTATGGAAGGCGTAAGCCTCGGCGCCTACAATACCGCCCATGCGGTTAATATGCGGTAGATCTTCGAGCTCGGGAATAGTCAGATGATCGACGCCAACGCCGGCGGCCTTCAATCGTGACAACGCCGCATCTATCGCCACGCCAACCGCCGTTTCCATCCCGTTGGTGACATAGTTGTCGATAACGCCAATCCGAATGGTGTCGGTGGCACGGTTCGTCATGTTCTCCCCGCCATTTCCGACGAGCACCGAGTCCAATAGCGCGCAGCACGAAACGGAATTGGCCATAGGACCAATTGAATCCATGGTCTTGGACAGGGGTACAGCACCCTCTTTGGGAACGCGCGTCGACGTTGGCTTGAAACCAACAATGCCACAGAAGGCCGCAGGGATGCGGCACGATCCACCCGTATCTGTTCCGATGGTCGCGATCGCCATACCGTCAGCCACCGAAACCGCTCCGCCCGACGACGATCCGCCCGGAATTCGTCCCGTTGCCCGGTCATAGGGGCTCAAGGGAGTGCCAAAATGCGTGTTCATACCGAGCCCCGAATAGGCAAATTCAGTCATATTGGTTTTGCCCAAGATGATAAAACCGGCCGCCCGAAGACGTTGGATGGTCGGAGCATCGTCTGTTGCAGGTTGGTTCGCGTCAAATACCTTCGAACCGGCGCGAGTAACTTCGTCGGCCACGTCAAACAGGTCTTTGATGGAGATGGGTACGCCGGCAAACGTTGGAACCGCCCAGCCCTTTGCGCGCATCTGGTCCGAATGATCTGCCTCCGCGCGTGCCCGATCGGCATAAGTCGTCAAGTAAACCCGAGCCCCCTCACCAACGTCGTCCGCAGCGCAAGCCAGACAGCTCTCGACAAGTTGACGGCTGGTGGCCTCTCCGGCGGACAGTTGCTGGACGGCTTCAGTGATGGTCAAAAGACTATCGCTCACGGATTAATTCCTCTCTAATTACGGATCATGTTGATAGGCTAGACATTTAATTGTCCTGACCTCTCTCAGCGAGAGACGCGAGAATGAGAGAGTTGAACAGCGCTCACATGGCGCGCGCGCCCTTTGTTCAACGATATAGGCGACAACCGATCTCTTGATATTATTATCGTTGACCCATCAATCTCAAACATACACGTTATGTTCTCCCCGTCATGGTTCGGTCAGATCCAGAAGGGAATTGTTGAAATAGAGGCGCCCCACAAGGATACCTGCCCGTACCACCTGTGGAACTCAAGTCCAAAACTGGCTATCAATGTGAAACAATTTTCGCAATTCTAATTAATCGTCTCAAGACCGATTTTGCTATAGAAGACAAACCAATTTGTTTAATACTTTCCAAGTTGTGCAAGTCATTACCAACAACAACTAACCCTAGCATCCCCATATTTGCATGAGGAGTACAACCATATAAATATACTCCTGGCTGCGAGAAAACTACCATGTGTCGCTCGTCTATTTTTGATTTTGGTGGAAGCGAATTAACCAGTGGGCCAGCTAAAAACTCAACGTTATGGCCTTCATTCGTCGGCAACCATTCAATACTGTCGCCGACGTTAATACGCGCAACCTCAATGCTATACGAATCGTTTTCAGTAAACTCAATCTGAACAATTTCCGCTAGAGCAATTCGCGGAATAATATAAATAGTTACAACAAGTATCGGCATAAAAATTTTTTTCATAATTGCACATCAACAACATATTCAACGCAATGTCGTAATACTCCCAATTACAAGTAGCGAGCCATCATGGTTCCTTCGAACGAACACGATTTCTCCTGATGCGGGATGATATCCCGTTAAGGCAGTTATGTTAACTTGATGACTGATTAACACTGTAGGGGTACTTAACGACACAGTTTTAATCCAACGTTTTAGTTTCTGTGTTTGAGATGGCCCTTTCTGAAACTGCTCAAAAAAGGAGTTGAGAGCGGGAAGTTCGGACACGTGCCCAAGGCCTAACAATCTTGCAGTGTCCAGGCATCTGCACCACTGACTAGAAAATATCGATGCTTTGTAAATTCCATTCGCACGAAAGAGATCTCCAATATCCTTCGATTGATGACGTCCGAGATCGTTCAGGTTGCGCTGCGTTTTGCACTCTTTAACTTTGAAATAGCCCGGATCACCATAACCTGGCGCCAAAGCATGTCGAATGAGGGCAAGATGGTTATCCGACTTCAACGCACTCCATAGATTTCCTTCGTGTCCAACTCCATCACTTGCCACGAGCATAGTGAGACAAAGACTGAATGCTTTAAATATATATCTCATTCGTATTTAACAACTTGCCTCCGCCACTACCCTTCTATCACGTTTCTCCATGGCACGTTTTTGTATTTATCTGTAGCGTCCCGATACGACAGTTTTTCGGTTCCATAATCAAATTAGGTTTAAGGTATTTTTTACATCAAGATCGTTTTAAATATGAAGAGTTTAATATATTGCAGCTTATTAAACTGCTTAAATGCCTAGCCTGTCATTTACCTGCCACGCGCGCATCAGAGAATATTGAGCCTCATCTCTTGTATTTGTCTGGCTCCATTTATTCCCCTGACGCTGGTAATTAATTCATTTTTTAACATATAAAAATATATCACTATGAGTAAAATCCAGGCGGTCAAGGATCAAATCACGATATATAGGTGATCATTTTTATAGTAACTACGATTATCGTTTAGACATTCATTATACTAGAACAATGAAGTATAGTTTCAATTATTGCAGACAACCTTTAAAATCGTTTCATTCAATGAGTCAGGACGTGGATAATTCCATTTTATGTTTTTTGGACGATAAACATCTCCAGGGCCTTCACCCATTTTTTGTTTATATTGGATAAAACGCAAATTCCTAAATCGAAAAGAATTACAATCACCCTGTCTGTATGTTTCGGTAGAATAATCGCCCCATTTTGTTGGCATTAAAAAATCACTGAGCGTCCAATAAGACACATATCCATCGTGTTGACGTATTCTCTGATAATCCACATAGAACGTATCTCCATTCACACTACTAGTTAGTTTCGTCCATTCAGCGACGCTTGCTGATGAAAACATTACGCTAAATACGAACGTAAATATAGTTAGTATATTTTTCATATAATCAACAATTCTCAGAAGGTTTAATCGATTTTATTTTGCATGTCATATATTGTTTGGCCTCTTTCATGCGCCATCTTGTGGCCCTAAACCCGACCCTCCAGAAAATTCTTGCAGAGAGAAGGAGAAATATTAAACGCTACTGCTCTAGTTAACAGAAGAACAAGAACGTCGCCTAATTTGGTCCGCGCCACTTCTCCCTCAATACCCCCCACTTATATTGCCCACCACTATACCTCATACCGTGCAGCGCAAAATCTGCATCGAGAAATAAAGAGTTTATATCCTGTCCTTCTGGGCCGCAAACCACGCCGATAATCCAGGTCCCATGGCACATCTTAATCAACTCCGAAGGTAACCGCTGTAAGAGAGCGCCGAAATCGGTGTTGATGGTGGTGAGACGGTCGTACTCTCAGGTGTTAACATAACACGGCAATGCATTGTTTGGCGCTTAATCGGTTGCACTGACGGACATCTCTGAACCTTATCGGTCATCGTTTTATATCAACAATAATTTCGATGGGCATAAATTGTACGCTATATTTTCGGGGGTAAAGTGGCACGCGATAGCTGGATTGGATATATCAGCTGATCACTATATGATATAATTAAATACTTCTTAGAATTGGAGATGATCATGAAAAGGTCAATGGGATGGGCTTGGAGGGTAAGGTCTGTGTTTAGCTCATTGACGCACAAAAAGGCAGAACCCGATGAGGTGGATCTCAAAACGCCACAGTTTGCGGGCTGGGTACCAAATGTTCCATATCTAGAGATAGTTGAGAGCCACTCAGGTATTGAGATTTATCGCGGCGAAGGGAAATTTTGGGTTCGAGGTGAGGCCGTATCTAGCTTGATCAAAGCTAGAAGATTAGCTCGGGCGATTTCAAACAACACCGAGTGGATCAACGATGGAATGCAGTCGTGAAAACATCAATTCGAGTGGCTAATACTTTGGATAACTTGAAATAGCAAACGGACAGGGCGGGGGTAAAGTGAGAGGATTGTAATTTTTGGTTATACTCAGGTGCACTTGGGGTCTGGTTTGGCAAACTAATCTTAGTCACCGAGATGAGGCGTAAGGTGATGTCTGCTTTAGACGTAATACATCAACACCATAATTCCATTAATGCACAAGATGAACGGATGTATCTTGATAGTCTGATTTTTCCTTTTACCTACCAGAACTATAATGGCGTTTCGATCACGATTAAAAATCAAAACATTTATCGAATGCCGTGAGATATAATAAAGGATACCGAACCGAGTTGGTCACATACGGAAATGGATCAAATCGTTGAGGTAGCTCGCTCAACTTAATCTGTAGTGTATAAATATTTAGGGCGTCGGATAAATAAATCAAGCAGCACTGATCTTGTTATTCAAGCGATATGGATCGCTGTTTCTATAAAAGGTAAGTGGAAAATACAATTTAGGCACAACCTAGGTACTCCTGTATAGATAAGATGGAGAAAAAATAAGACTCCTCGCTGATATTTACCTTTCTTGGATTTTTACTGATTTTGACTTTGGATTTGAAGATGTGATGTCACGTAACAGGAGTTCAAGATGACAACGATAGACAAAAAAAATAAACACTCCCGCATAGAAGAACGAAAAAAGATCATATCCACAGTAAATGGACCAGTGGCATTTATGAGGCCAGAGGATATAGGAAATGTAGTGGTTCGAAGCTCTATGATTTCGGGCTACCTTCCGATTACCCCGAGCTATGCCACCGATGAGGTTGGCGTGGATTCGATCAAGGTTTTGATGGCAACAGATAATCTCATAAGTTTCGAATCTTTCCGTCCAAAGGGGGCAATCGATGCGGCTCATTCCCATCCTGACCATCACTCTATTGCGTATCAAAAGCAGGGGCGTGTTAAGATGAAGATAGGGTCTGACACCTATACCATAGAGGAGGGTGATACATATTTTCACCCTCAGGGCATTGTTCACCAACACGAAGCTTTAGAAGATTCAGTCCGGATCGAAACAAAGATCTTTCCTAATGGTGGAGCTATTGCCTCATGGAATAGTCTTGTCGGCCTAAACTGACCTCAGAGCGATATCGGTAATAGCTGTGATGACTTGTTCAATCATGACTGAGCATTAATTATCATAATCGACCTAATCTTTGGTGACGGTGCGGCCAGCATCAGCGACACTGCAAGAAGGCTAACTAAAAGTGTGAACATGCGTAAGATCGTGTGATCACCTTGTCGATGCTCAAGGCTCAGAACCGATGTAGTCGCTGTCTGACACTGCTTCTTGCCAGTCGGTTGAGGCGCCGGTTTTGTCCGTCTCAGACATCGCCAGATGGCACATCATTTGATTTGGAGACGCGCCATGCCAGTGACGTGAATTCGGTGGTATTACGACAGTGTCGCCTGGGTGAATTTCATAGATTGGGCCTCCCTCGAGCTGATAGCGGCCAATACCCGACAATACATAAAGGATCTGGCCCACCGCGTGAGCGTGCCAGTTTGTGCGCGCTCCGGGGCAAAAGGTCACCCGGCTCACTCGAAGCCGCGAAGGGGCTTCGGGTGTGTAAATTTGATCTTGAAATACCTGCCCAACGAATGAGGTGCTTGAAGCAATATTTGTCGTACCTTCATTTGCTCTTATCACTTTGGGTTTCATTATTTACTCCATCAGTACACAGTCTGGATTGACTTTTGAGCACGATCAGTTGCGGTCTTCGCCGGTGCGTCCACCATGAGTGACGCTGCCATAACGCTAAACGAACGTGTAAACTGGATTAATACGAGAGAGGAACCCATGTCACCAGTTCTTAGGATATTTATAGCAGTTTCAATTGCGTTTGTCGGAACGATGGCCGGGGGCTTTATTGGGGAATTATATGGAAGTTGGCCAAAATTGGGAACCATGGCTGCTTTCGGTATCGCGACGGGTATTTTTTGGGTTCGCACTAGTGCGAAATAGATCACACTAAGTACCACGAAAGTTTATGGAATAGATTTTACAAGTCGTCCCAATAAATCAAAGCCGCTGACCTGCCTAGGGATAAGCTGGTAGGCATCTATCCTATATGTCCATAAACCAACACATAACGATTATAAAATATGGCGGAGAGGGGGGGATTCGAACCCCCGAAGGGCGTAAACCCTTGCTGGTTTTCAAGACCAGTGCATTCAACCACTCTGCCACCTCTCCAGATGCC
>MDTG01269005.1_pt1 | contig 24350 bp, 24 predicted proteins | sample 811421 | NCBI WGS metagenome assembly MDTG01 (sample SAMN05326645, study PRJNA326480) | marine metagenome | isolation source: seawater | place: Pacific Ocean: South East | collected 2011
AATGCACTAGAAATAGTTACGATTGAAAATGAAACAGCAACAGCTAAAATAGTTTTAAATGTTTTAAACATTAATTCCCCCGTTTTATTGTTATTGTTATTGTTATTGTAAATTATATAATTGGAACAAATAACCAATAATATGTAAAGGTAAAAATTACTGCAACTGTAAGTAGAATTAATTTATTAAAGTTCTTTTAATAGCCTTTGACCAACCATTAAGAAGAAATGATCGAGTTTTGTAATTCATTTTTGGGACAAATTTTTTATCTAACGACCATTTTTTGGAAATATCACTAAGAGATTTATAAATACCTATTTTAAGTCCAGCCATAAATGCGGCACCTAAAGCAGTAGTTTCTTGAACTTTTGGTCTCAAAACACCTACATTAACAACATCTGATAAAAACTGTGAAAACCAATTATTCATTACCATACCTCCGTCCACTTTAACTAGTCTTGGTCTCAGACCATCATGTTTCATAGCTTCAAATAAATCATAAGTTTGGTAAGCAACTGATTCTATAATTGATCTTACTATTTGTTTTGGACCTGTATCTCTTGTTAAACCACTTAGAACACCTCTTGCATTAGCATTCCAGTAGGGTGCACCTAAACCAGTAAAAGCCGGAACTAAATAAACATCGCTATTATCTTTTAAAGATCTAACTATTTTTTCAGTTTCTGAAGCCTTGTTAAAAAATTTCATTCTATCTCTTAACCATTGAACACCAGCACCAGCAATGAATATTGATCCTTCCATTGCATACGTAGTTTTTCCTTTAATTCTATAAGCTATAGTAGTTAGTAATCGATTTTTAGAATATATAATTTTACTCCCTGTATTTAATAATACAAAAGCTCCAGTTCCATAAGTACTTTTTAATGATCCAGGTTCAAAACAACATTGTCCTATAGTAGCTGCCTGCTGGTCACCGACAACGCCATTAATAGGAATGGGTTGACCTGTTATAGATGAGTGAGTAAATCCAAAATCATCAGAACAATCTTTAACTTCTGGTAAAATATTTTTTTTTATTTTTAATAATTTTAATATGCTTTTGTCCCACTTGTTAGAGCTTATGTTGTAAAGCATTGTTCTGCTTGCATTAGTCGCATCTGTTGCGTGAGTTTGTTTTTTTGTCAGTCTCCAGATTAAAAAACTATCAATGGTGCCAAAAAGTAATTCATTTTTTTTCATTAATTTTTTTGCTAGAGGAATATTATCTAAAATCCATTTTACTTTTGTAGCAGAAAAGTATGGATCAATAAGTAGTCCAGTTTTATTAAAAAAAAATGTCTCTTTATTTTGATTTCTTAATTTCTTGCAAAAATCCTCAGTTCTACGGTCTTGCCAAACTATTGCTTTATAAACAACTTTACCTGTTTTTTTATTCCATAAAATTGTAGTTTCTCTCTGGTTGGTTATACCAATTGTTAAAACTTTGCCTTTTAGTTTTTTTGCTTTGTTGACTGCGTCTGAGAGAGTTTTTTTTACTTTTTGCCAAATTTCTTCTGGATTATGTTCTACCCAACCATTTTTAGGAAAGTATTGTGTAAATTCTTTTTGCGATGAAAAGATTGGTTTACCTTTTAAATCAAATAAAATCGATCTTATTGAAGTAGTGCCAGCGTCAATTGAAACTATAAATTTTTTCACCTAAACAACTCCCAATCTAATTCAAGTTTTTTATCATCAACAATTGCATTAATCATAGCTAACATTAGTGGTAATTTTGTTTTATCAAAATCTATATTTACTTTTTTTCCGATTTCAATTGCCAAGTCTGCTCCTTCAACTGTTATTTTTTCCATTTTTGTTTTTTTAGCTTCTGAAAATTTCATTCCCTGACCTATAAATGAACCCATTCTAGCGTTCCTTCCTCCACCTGAACTTACATATAAATCACCAAGACCTGCCAATCCTTTAACGGTATCTTTTTTACCGTTAAGATATTCAACAAAAATTTCCATTTCATAGACTGATTGTTTAATTAGTGCAGAGGCTGTATTTAAATAGTTTTTTTCTCTTACTTCGTCTGAAATATTATTGCTGCAAAGCCCTTTAGCTGCACCAACAGCCATAGAAAAGATGTTTTTAATAGCAGCAGAAACTTCTACTCCGTTTAAATCTTCAGAATAAGAAGTGTGATAATAGTGTGTATTCAATATATCGGAAATTGTTTTCGCAATTTTTATATCTTTATTTGCAATAACTACACTGCTGTGAACTCTATTAGCTAATCCAGCCGCAAGACAAGGCCCTCCAACAGCAGAAATGTTTGATTTTGAAATTCCTTTTTCGTTTAGTAATCGTTCGAGCTTATCTACTAGAAGCTCGTATTTATTTTTATAAATACTTAAACCCTTGGTCAACATAAGTAAATTCGGAATTTTATTAACTTTATAAATTGCACTTAGTTGATCAGACACCCAATCAATTCCTTTTGAACTTATGCCAAGAACAATTAGGTCGACATTAGTTTTTAAAATTTCTTCAAATTTATCAAACTTAAAAATTTTTAAACCCTCTGGTAAAGCTGTGTTTAAACCAGGATGAAAATTATTATTTTTTTTGATATTATCTATAAATTCATTTTCTAAATGTGTTCCAATAATATTTACATCATGATTATTATCAAAACAAGGAACTGCAAAAGCAGATCCCATTGCACCGGCACCTATAATTATTATTTTTGACATATTAATTTTTAAAAAAAAGTTTTTTGATTATTAAAAAGACAGATATTAACTCAATTTTTCCTATAATCATAAATATTATAAGACTAATTTTTGAACTTGTTAATAAATTTGCAAAGTTAAGACTGCTTATACCGTAAAGTTCAGAATTAACTGTATTAGTTAAAGTTAATATAGATAATTTAAATGAATTTTCAAAATTCATATCATCTAATATCAAAACTCCTGAGAGAATAAAAAGACTAATAAAAAAAGAAATAAATACTAAAAAAGAATCTTTTATGTTGTCATTATTAATTTTTTTTTCAGTATTTAGGATATTTAAATTTAAAATATTGTTTGGTCTTACCAATCTTAAAATTTCAGCCATTGTAGATTTTAAAAGTATATAAATTCTAATAAACTTTATTCCAGATGAATTAGAAATAATTGAACCTCCAATTAATGCTAACATTAAAAAATACAAAGATAAATTATCAGGTATTTTAATTATCGCTAATCCCGAGCTAGATAAACTAGAAAGGGAACCTAATATTATATTAAATATTCCAATATCTTTAATAAAAATTAATAGAATTATAATAAAAATTGACGAAGTTATAACAAGAGCAAAGTCTTCATTGTGTTCCTTGGTTATCTTTTTTTTATCAAATAAATTAAATATCATAAAAAAATTTAACATTGATAGTAAAAAAGAAAATGCTAGTACTGCTTGTTGCACATTATTATTTATTATTTGACTCAATAGATTTGTTGGTAAAAAACCACCAGCAGAAACTAATGTCATACCTAAATTTAAGCTGTTGTATAATCTTACTCCTGTAAGAGTTAATAAAATGAAAATTAATATACTGCTTGCAAGATATATTAAAAAAATTTTTAAAATAATATTTTTAATATTGTTTACAGAATTAATATTTCCATCACTATTGTGAGCCAGGTAATTTAATTTAAAGGTAAATTGCTTGTTTGAAAAAAGTAAAATCAAAAAGATTAAGAAATATAAACCACCAATCCACTGAGATGATGATCTCCATAATATAAGGGTTGGGTCTAAATATTTTATATTATCAAAAATTGTGAAACCCGTTCCTGTTACACCTGAAAATCCCTCAAAAAGTGCATTGATAAAAGGAATTTGATAGTTGCTTAGATAATAAGGTATTGAAATTAAAAAAGAGATAGTTAAGTAGCTTAAAACTATTAATAAAAGTTGTTCTATAAAATCTATTTTTTTACTTGCTGTTTTTCCAAAAAAATAAAAACCTATTCCTAGAAAAAGGGAAATTAACATTGTGATTGTATATGAATCAATATTTAGAAAATAATCAAAATAAGATGAATATAGTATATTAATAAAAGCGAGAATGCTTAATGGAAAACACAATAAACTTAAATAATAACTTATTGCTTTTAGATTCATTTGCTAAATAGAACTAACGCTAAAAATATTTTCAACTTCTTTTAAATGCTCTCTATTCGTTAAAAAAACAACTAAGTCGTCTTTTTCAAAAGAAAAATCAGATCTTGGAATTATTACTTGTTCTTTTCTCACAACTGCTCCTATTCTAATATATTCGGGTAAATTTGAATCTTTAATTTTTTTGTTTAATAATTCTGATTTCTCAGAGATCTTAGCTTCTATAAATTCATATTCTCCATCTAGTAAAGAATAAACTGTTCCAATTGTTCCTTTGTGAACTTGTTCCATTATTCTTGATACAGTTGTCATTCTTGGGTCAACTAAATCATCAATATTTAAAGAACTTTGTAACAAACTGTAATTAGATTTATTTACAATTGCAATTGTTCTTTTTTTTATACCTGTTTTTTCAGCCAGTACGCAAGACATTATATTATTTTCATCGTCATTAGTTAAAGCTAAAACAGTTTCTGAATCATCTGCGTTAGCTTCTTTTAAAATTTCTTCATCTAAGGCATCTCCATTTATTACAATTGAAGATGAAAGTTCAGTAGCTATTTCTTCAGCTCTATTTTTATTCTTTTCAATAATTTTAATACGAACTTCTTCAAAGTTTGCCTCCAACATTTTTGCTAAATGTAAACCAATATTACCGCCTCCTATAATTAATATCTTTTTTGCAATTTTTTCTTCATGTCCAAATGCTTTAAGAATTTGATTTAATTGATTGCTGCTTACTACTACATAAACATTATCTCCTTCTAACATTTTATCATTTTTCTTTAAAAATATAAATTTTTCTTTTCTAACAGCGCCTAATATATTTGCTTTAAAATCTGGAAATTTTTCTGTTAGATTTTTTAATGATGTGTTTATAATTGGACAATTTTTCTCAATTGAAATTTCTAACATTTTTACTTTATCATTAGCAAAAGGAACATTGTCTAACGCTCCGGGTGCTTCAAGTCTTCTAAATAAAGACTTTGCTACCTCAATTTCAGGAGAAATAATTACATCAATAGGTATATTGGATTTATTATAAAGTTTATTCCATTTTCCTTCTAAAAAATCTTGAGTTCTAATTCTTGCAATTTTTTTTGATACATTGAATAAAGAGCTTGCTAATTGACAAACTATCATATTGGTTTCATCGTTTCTTGTTACTGCAATTATCATATCAGCATTTTCTGCTCCGGCATTTTCAAGAACTGAAGGTAATGTAGCCCTACCTACTATTCCTTTTACATCTTGAGTATCATTAATTTTTTTAATGTCCTCTGAAGATTGATCAACTACTGTAATAGAATGGCCTTGTGCAGAAAGTTGTTTGCTAATTGAAAAGCCAACTTTACCAGCTCCACATATTATTATATTCATTAATTGTAACCTTTAATACCTAATGATTTTAGTTTTCGGTGAAGAGCAGATCTTTCCATACCGATAAAATCTGCAGTTTTGGATATATTTCCGTGATTTTTTTTTAATTGAATGGATAAGTATTCTTTTTCAAAATTTTCTCTTGCTTCCTTTAAAGGTACAGAAAAACTATTATTGTCATTATCTATAGTTCCAATATTTGGATTTTTGAGAAGAATATCATTCATTAGTTTATTAACATTTTCTTTATCTTCGTTAACTGCAAGAATTGTAATTCTTTCTATTAAATTTCGTAACTCACGAATATTGCCAGGCCAAGCGTAAGTATATAACTGATCATTGTTTGGGTCTATTTCAGCTTCTTTAACTCCATTAATTTCTGATAACTTCTTTTTAAAATAATTAATTAATAAAGGTATATCCTCAGTTCTTGAAGTTAAAGAATTCAATTCTATTGGAACAACGTTTAATCTATGGAATAAATCTTCTCTAAATTCATTAGTTAAAATTAATTTATTTAAATTTTTTGATGTAGAAGAAATAATCCTTATATTCACATAAATATCTTTAGACCCATTTAATCTTTTGAATTTTTGATCTATTAATACTCTTAATATATTTGCTTGAGTCTCAAAAGGTATTTCAGACACTTCATCAATTAACAAAGTGCCTTTGTTAGCATGTTCTAAAACACCAACAGAAATACTTCCATCATTGAATTCTTGCCCAAATAATTCTTTTTCATAAGTTTTTTCTTTTAACAAAGCTGCGTTTAAAACAACAAAAGGTTCTTTACTTCTTGTCGAATTTTTATGTATTTTTCTTGCCACCAACTCTTTTCCAGATCCTGTAGGTCCAATTATTAAAACCCTGCTATCTGCAGAAGATAATTTTTCAATAGTTTTTCTTACTTTGGTAATTGAGGCACTTTTACCTATAAGTTCAAATGAATGGAATAGTTTGTTTTCAATAATGTCTTTTTCTTTTTTAAGTGAAGAAGTTTCTAAAGCTCTATATACATAATTTAGAATTTTTTCTGTTGAAAATGGCTTTTCTAAAAATTCATAAGCACCAATTTTAATTGCTTCAATCGCTAATTTAACTGTAGCATGTCCAGATATCATAATCACTGGTATAGATTTATTTAATTTGATAATTTTTTTTAACAAATCAATTCCGTCTTTATTAGGATGATCTAGTTTAATATCTACAATAGCTAAATCAGGAAGTTTTTTTTCAATTTCAATTTCAGCTTGATTATAATTTGCAGCAGACCTAACTTGAAAATTCTTTTCTTTCAAAATATTGCAGATTAAAAACCTAATATCTGGATTATCATCGATTACTAAAATTTCACTATTCATTTGATTATAATTTAGGAAAAGAAATTTTAATTTCCAGGCCTGAATTTCTATCTTTATTTTTTATCATTAGTTCAGCTGAATGTTCGCTAATTATTTTACTGACTATAGGAAGCCCTAAGCCCGTACCTTTCTTTTTAGTTGTAAAATATGGTTTCATTGCTTTATCTGTATCTGAAATACCAGTGCCATTATCCGTTATGATTATAAGTATATAGTCCCTATTTTGTATAATTTCTATATCAATTTTGCCTTTAAAATCGTCTTTTTTACTTAAAATTTCTAAAAATGACTCTTCTGAATTCTTAATCAAATTTATAACAACTCTATAGAGTTGCTCTTCATCACCGCTAATTAAAAAAATTTCACTGTTAGAGATAATATTTATTTCATTTTTTGAAGACATTTTAATAAAGTCAACAGCTCTCTTTATAGTTTTTAAAATATTAATCTTTTTAAAAATCGGACTTGGCATTCTTGCAAAATTTGAAAATTCGTTAACTAAATTTTCAATATCCTTAATTTGCCTATTAATAGTTTGAAGATAATTTTCAAAATCTTCTGTTTCACCTGGAATTTTTTTTGAATATTTTTCTCGAAGTCGATCAATAGAAAGCTGTATTGGTGTTAAGGGATTTTTGATTTCATGTGCAAGTTTTCTTGCTACAGTTTCCCAAGCAGAATAGCGTTCAGCAATTAAAAGTTTATCTTGTTGTTTCTTTAATCTTATGATCATGTTATTAAAATTTTTATTGAGCATTTTAAATTCATCGTCAGAATTCAATTCGTCTACTTTGGTATCTAAAAATCCTTTACTAATATTTTCTGATGCAGTAATAAGATTTATTATTGGTTTGGTTAATTTTCTAGCAAAAGACATTGCAATAAAAATTGATAAAAATAATAACAAAGTTACTACGATAATGTAAATTATTGCAAAAGTAATTCTAATACCTGTCTGCTGATTTTCTACCGAATAGTAAAAACCCACAGCTTCCTCTGTTTCGTTTAAGTATCTTAAAATATCTGGTTTAATGTTTCTAGAGATATAAAGATAAGTGTCTACCAAAGATTCTAACTTTATCATTACCGATGTTTTTGTATCTAGACTGCTAGTTATAAAAACTGGATTACCTTCTAAAGATAAATTAAAATCATTTTCTATTGGAACAATAAAATCATCTTCAGAATTATTAATATCAGCGATTAAAATGTTTCCTGAACTATCAATAATGTAAACATCGTCTATTCTTCTTAATAATTTTTCAGCTCTTATTAACTGTTGAAATCTATTTGAATTCGAATAAAATAAATCTGATGCTCTATTCAAACCAGAGCTCATAAGTATAATATCAGATTTAACATTATTTTTACTTTCCTCTAAATAATTTTTAGCGACATCATATGAATTATTTACAGCTTGTGTAATTCTTGAATTAAAATAATTTTCTATTCCAAAATTAAAAATAAAAAGTGAAAAAATTGCAACTAATAAAGATGGGATAAAAGTAAATAGTGAAAATAAAGTTATATATTTAATGTTTGTTTGAGATCCTGTCCTATTTTTTTTTCCTGTATTATAAATTCTGTAAATATTTTGAAAAATTAATGAAAAAAAAATTAAAAGAAAGAGGATGTCTACAATTAATAAAATTTGTAGGTTTTGGTCTGTTAACGGAACAAACCCTTCGTTAATAAATGTAAGAAAAGTCAATATTCCTGAGAAAACACAAAGGAAAGACGATATAATTATCCAATTAAAGTTTTTTATTATTTTAAACATTCAAATTATTTATTAATTATTTATATAAATATAATATAAGTTTATACAATGAGTTTTTGTTTAATAATTCTTGCAGGCGGTAATAGCCGTAGATTTAAATCTAATATAGGTAAACCCTATCAAAAAATTGCAGGTAAATCATTAATAGAGATGAGTATTAATAAGGCCCAACAATTCAAAGAGGTTAAAAAAATAATTCTAGTTTACAATAAAAAAGACTTAAAAAGAGTTAAATCATTAAAACTGCGAAATATTAAATTAATCGTAGGTGGAAAAAATCGTCAACAATCAACTTATAACGCTCTTAAATATTTGATCAAAGAAAGAGGAGTTTCAAAAGTTTTAATTCATGATGCTGCTAGAGCTAATTGTTCATTAAAATTATTTGATAAAATAATTAGGAGTATGAAAAATGCCAGAGCTGTAATCCCAAAAATTCGTATACAAGACGCGGTAAAACAAAAATTTGAGTCAGGTAAAGATGAATACATATTAGCTAAAAGTAGAAATGACTTATTTCTAACACAGACTCCGCAAGCTTTTAATTTACAAGAAGTTTATCAGCTTCACAAATCAAATTACGGAAAATATAAAAATGATGATATTTCTTTATATATGGATCTTAATAAAGTTAAATTTATAGATGGAGAAAAAAATAATTTTAAAATCACAGATCAATTAGATTTTCAAAATTTAAAAAATATTTTTAAATCAAAATTAAATGTAGGAATCGGTTTTGATGTTCATAGACTTGTTCCGAATAGAAAACTTTTTTTAGCAGGTTTGAGGATTAAGTCTTCTTTAGGTACATTAGGACATTCTGATGGAGATCCCGTACTACATTCAATTACTGATGCAATTCTTGGAGCTTGTAAAATGGGAGATATAGGTCAATTATTTTCTGATAAAAGTAAAAAGTTTAAAAATATTAGATCAACAATTTTGCTAAAACAAGTTATGGAAAAAATAAAAAATAAAGATTATTTTATAAATAATATAGACATCAATATAATTACTCAAACGCCAAAAATAAAAAAATATAAAAATAAAATGTTAGAAAGTATTTCTAGACTTTGTGATATTTCAAAAAATCAAATTAATATAAAAGGTAAAACAACTGAAAAATTAGGAATTATAGGAAAAGAAAAGGCTATCGCCTGTGAAGTGATAACATCAGTAATTAAATATGATTAAAAATATAAATTTTTTATTTGTAACTTTTTTTGGTGTTGGCACGCTTAGATATGCTCCTGGTACAATTACGTCTTTTATTACTACAATTTTTTTATACAGTTCATTCCATATTCTTAATTTGTCTAGTAGTTTTATTTTTTCAGTATTACTCGTCATTTTTGTTTATTCTTTTTACGCTGTTGCAAATTACATAAAAAATAATTCTAACAAAGATCCTAGAGAAGTAGTTATTGATGAAGTAATAGGTCAATCAATACCAATTTATTTATATGAAGTAGCTCACGGATCAACAAAAAATCCACAAGAGGCAATTTTATTTTATATTTATATTTTTATTTTATTTAGATTTTTTGATATTAAAAAACCTTTTCCTGTAAGCTATTTTGATAAAAAATTTAAGAATAGTTTTGGTGTAATTATGGATGATGTGGTTGCAGGTTTATACGTTGTGCTTACATTAATAATATTTATGATTTTCAAATCGAAACTATCTTAATGAGTATCAATAAAAAAATTGTATCATTACTAAAAAAAAAGAGACTTAAAATTGCATTTGCTGAATCTTGCACAGGTGGTTTATTCTCAAGTGCAATCACTTCTGTCAGCGGGTCCTCTAAAATATTTACTATGGGCTTAGTTACCTATTCCAATCAAGCTAAAATTGACATTTTAAAAGTACCTCAACAAATTATTAAAAAGTATGGAGCAGTAAGTATTCAGTGCTGTTTATCTATGGTTAATAATCTAAGCAAAATTAGCAAATCAAAAATATGTATTTCAATAACCGGAATTGCTGGGCCAAATGGCGGGTCAATACAAAAACCAGTTGGTTTAGTTTATGTAGGAATAAAAATAGGAAAAAAAGTTATAGTTAACAAATATAACTTCAAAAGAAAAGATAGAATTTATATTCAAAAACAAACAGTTAAAAAAACTCTTGCTTTGTTGATGAAGTTAATTAAATAAATTTTAAATTATATTGGGTAGCTAAATCTTTGAATGTTTATAATTACATCAAGTAAGTGAGCAATAAAACTATTAAATGCAAGAAAAATTAAAAATACATTTATATACAGTACAAAAATTAATGTATTTCTCTTTCTTTTTCTTTTTAATAATTGTTTATCTTCTGGAAACCATTGCTTATTTTGTGATTTAAAATCATATGAGAACATCCAATAAGTTAATTCACTTTCATTTGGATCTCCTGTTCTAATCGACTTGATATGTGAAACTAAATAATTGCAAATGAAAAATAAAAATATTAATAAAAGTGTTACTACCAGCATTATTTATAAATCTTGATTGCTCTTTCTTCAAAAGACTTTGCTATTTTGTTAAGTCCTAATTCAAAAGATTTTTTCATAATTGCGTTTAATATAGGGTTTTTTAACTCAAAATTGATATAAAATTCCAACTGGGTTACGTTGTTTATTTCTTTAAATATCCATTCATTTTTAAGATGTTTTAACGGACCTTCAATATTAGTAACTATAATTTTATCTTTTTCTTTATGAAAAGAAACGTGACTTGAGAAAGTTTCATTTAAAAGACTTTTGCCGACTTTTAAGTCACCGTTAAAAGTAATTAGATCCTCGCTCTCATTTTTATTGGATATCTTTCCTTCAATACACCAAGGAACAAATTCAGGATACTTTTCTATATCAAGAACCATTTTAATAAGTTGTTTTTTTTTACAAGGAATAATTTTTTTTATTGATGCTGATGACATTCAATTTTTTTGTTTCTTGCATCTTGTAATTTTTTAAAATCCTCGTCAGCATGATATGATGATCGAGTTAAAGGTGAAGAAGATACTAACAAAAAACCTTTTGATTTTGCTAAAATTTCAAATTCTTTAAATTCATCGGGATGATAATAACGATTTAAAGGATGATGCTTAACAGATGGTTGTAAATATTGTCCTATAGTAATAAAATCTACATCTGCAGATCTTAAATCATCCATAACTTGAATAATCTCTTCTTTATTTTCTCCCAAACCAACCATTATTCCTGATTTAGTAAAAACTTTTTTGTTAAACTTTTTAGCATTTTTCAAAAGCTCTAATGAAGCAAAATATCTAGCTCCTGGCCTTACTGTAGTGTAAAGCCTTGGCACTGTCTCTATATTATGATTAAAAACATCTAGATCAGCCTCAAGAACTCTTTTGTAAGCTTCGCCTTTTTTAAGGAAATCTGGAGTTAACACCTCAATTGAAGTTTTAGGGTTTTTTTTTCTAGTTGCGCTTACTACTTTGAAAAAGTGATTAGAACCACCATCTTTAAGATCATCTCTGTCGACTGAAGTAATAACAACATGTTTTAAATTAAGAGTTTTTACAGCATTGGAAATTTTTGCTGGTTCATTCTCATCTAAACCAATGGGTTTTCCAGTTTTTACATCGCAAAAAGCGCATGCTCTTGTACAAGTATCTCCCATTATCATAAAGGTTGCGTGTTTTTTACTCCAACATTCTGTAATGTTTGGACAATTAGCTTCTTGGCATACAGTAACTAAATTGTTTTGATTTACAACTTTTTTTGTTTCAAAAAATATTTTAGAGTTTAAAATTTTAGATCTAATCCATTCAGGTTTCTTTTTAATTGGATTGACTGGTTTATTAACTTTTTCTGGATGTCTAGGTTTCATTATTTAAATCTAACTACTATTTCGTTTTTTTTACCAAATTTTAATTTCTGTCTATAAATAATATCTAAATAATCTAAGTTAATTTTTTTTGATAAAAGTAAATTTTTATTTTCTAATTCTCTTAATTCTTTAGATAAATTAATCTTTTTATTTATTAAATTAGTTTCTATATTTTTTTTTTTAAAATATGAAATTACACCTCTTTCTCCTCCAGCTAAGTTTGTAAACACGTATAAAAAAAGAGAAATATTTAATATTAATAATTTTCTATTTTGAAAAATTTTAATAAATTGCATATTTACATTTTAGCCATTTTAGCTTTGTTTCCAAGTTCTTCTTCGATACGTAAAATCCTATTATATTTAGCCACTCTTTCTGATCTAGCCAAAGAACCTGTTTTAATTTGAGATGATTCTGTAGCTACAGCTAAATCAGCAATAAAAGTATCCTCTGTATCACCAGATCTATGAGAAATAATTGTTTTAAAGTTATTGCTTTTTGCTAGATTAACTACTTCAAGAGTTTCAGTTAATGTTCCTATTTGATTTGGTTTAACCAAAATACTATTTCCTATTTTTTCATTAATACCTTTTTTTAACCTTTTTGTATTTGTAACAAAAAGATCATCCCCTACTATTTGAATTTTATTTCCAATTTCTGAAGTAATTTTTTTCCAGGCTGACCAATCATCTTCTGCAAATGGATCTTCAATAGAACTTATAGGATAGTTAGAAGTTAAATTTTTATAATAATTTACAACATCATCTACTGAAGTAAAATTATTTGATTTAATAGAGTATTGTCCTTTTTCATTTTTCAATTCATTTGCAGCAACGTCTAGACAAATTACAATATCTTTACCTGGAATTAATTTTGATTTTTCTATTGATTTTACAATTAATTCAAGAGCTTCTTCATTAGTGTTTATTGAGGGAGCAAATCCTCCTTCGTCTCCTACATTCGTTGACATTTTTTTTGATTTTAATAATTTTTTTAAATTTTGAATTACTAGAAAACATTTTTCTATTGCGTCCATAAAATTTTTTGAAGAATCTGGTCTAATCATAAATTCTTGAATTTTTAAATCATTGTCAGCATGAGCTCCTCCATTAATAATATTCATCATAGGATTAGGAATAGAAAATGATTTACCTAAATTTTCATAAAGAGGTTTTTTTAGAAACTTTGCCGCAGATTTTGAATTAGCCAATGATACAGCTAAAGTCGCGTTAGCCCCAAGATTAGTTTTATTATCACTTGCATCTAACGACAACAATGTATCATCAATTTTTTTTTGATCAGTAGGGTCCAAACCTTTTAATGCTTTAAATATTTTTTTATTAATATTATCTACTGCTTTATTAACGCTTTTACCCATAAACTTATTTTTATTTAAATCTCTTAGTTCATGAGCTTCGAATGCTCCTGTTGATGCTCCAGAAGGTGAAATAGCTATTGAAGATATACCTGTGTCTAAAAAAACTTCTGCCTCAACAGTAGGGTTGCCCCTACTATCAAAAACCTGCCTTCCTTTAACATTGATTATTTTGACCATTAAATTATTTTTTAATTAAACTATCTATTTCAATTAATTTTTTTAATAAAGTTTTTAGCTCATTTAATGGGATCATATTTGGACCATCTGAAGGAGCGTTGTCTGGATCTTCGTGGGTTTCTATAAATATAGCACCAACACCAACAGCAACGGCAGCTCTGGCTAAATCAGGAACAAACTCTCTTTGCCCTCCACTTTTTTCACCCATACCTCCAGGTTGCTGAACTGAATGAGTTGCATCAAAAACAATTGGGAAGCCAAATTTTGACATAATAGAAAGAGATCTCATATCTGAAACTAAAGTGTTGTAACCAAAACTCGCTCCTCTTTCAGTAATTAAAATATTTTTATTTCCAGAGTCTGTTATTTTTTTAATTACATTTTTCATATCCCATGGAGCTAAGAATTGACCTTTCTTAACATTAATTATTCTTCCTGTTTTAGCAGCAGCAATTAATAAATCGGTTTGTCGGCATAAAAATGCTGGTATTTGTAAGACATCAATATGGTTAGCTACTAACGAACATTGCTCAATTGTGTGGACATCAGTTAAAATTGGTACACCTACTTCTTTTTTTATTTTATCAAAAATAGGTAAAGATTTTTCTAATCCAATTCCTCGTTTTCCTTTAATACTTGTTCTATTAGCTTTATCAAATGAAGTTTTATAAATTAAATTAACTCCGATATCAGAAGTAATTTTTTTTAGCTCAGTTGAAATTTTAAGAGCGTGAGACTCGCTTTCAAGTTGACAAGGTCCAGCTATTAGAGTGAATGTTTTATTGTTTGCAATTTCAAAATTGGCACATTTTACTATTTGATTAGTCATTTTTTTTTGTTCGAATTATTTTTAGCGGCTTTAATAAATGCTGAGAATAGTGGATGTGGTGATAAAGGTCTAGATTTAAATTCTGGATGGAATTGAACACCGACAAACCAAGGGTGATCTTTTAGTTCTATAATTTCAGGTAATTTGCCATCGGGAGACAAACCAGAGAAAAACATACCTTTTTTTTCAAAAATTTCTTTATAGTTAATATTAACTTCATATCTGTGCCGATGTCTTTCTTTAATTTTTTGAGATTTATAAATCTTACTGATAAGCGAATTTTTAATCAACTTAGCCTCGTAGCTTCCAAGACGCATAGTTCCTCCTAAATCCCTGTCTGTTCCCTTTATCAATTTTCCATCTTTAATCCATTCATTCATTAATCCAACAACTGAAGCTCTTGAAGATCCAAACTCACTTGAGGTTGCTTTTTTAATACCTAACTTATTTCTTGCAAATTCTATGACTGCCATTTGCATACCGAAACAGATACCCAAAAAGGGAATTTTATTTTTTCTTGCATAATTAATTGCAGCTATTTTTCCTTCAGTGCCTCTTTTTCCAAAGCCACCTGGTATTAAAATACCATCTACATTTTTTAATTTTTTATTTATATCTTTTGGTTTTAAATAATCAGACTCAACTCTCACAAGATTTATTTTTAAATTATTAGATACTCCTCCGTGTGTCAGCGCTTCATCTAAAGATTTATAAGCATCCTTTAGATTCACATATTTTCCAATTATTGCAATATTAATATTTTTTTTTGTGTTTAAAACTAATTTAGTAATTTTTTTCCAGGGATTAAGATTTACTTTTTTTCTAGATTTAATTTTGAAAAACCTTAATACCCTCTCATCCAATTTTTCTTTGTTAAAACTGATCGGTGCTTCATAAATAGTTTTAACGTCTACAGTTTCAATTACATCTTTAATTGAAACATTACAAAATAAAGAGATTTTTTTTCTTTGATCTAATGGTATAGATTGTTCTGATCTACAGATAATAATATCAGGTTGAATTCCTATGCTTCTAAGTTCTTTTACAGAGTGTTGTGTAGGTTTAGTTTTTATTTCATCTGAAGCTCTCATATAAGGAACTAAAGTTAAATGAATAAATAAAGTATTTTTTTTATCAGCCTCGTTTGAAAATTGTCTTATTGCTTCCAAAAAAGGTAAACTTTCAATATCACCTACCGTTCCTCCTATTTCGCAAATAACAAAATCTTCCTTTTTAACGTCAAATTTAATAAATTCTTTTATTCGATTTGTTATATGAGGAATTACTTGAACAGTTTTCCCCAAATATTTCCCTTGTCGTTCTTTTTTTAAAACATCGTTATAAATTTTTCCAGTTGTAATATTATCTGATTTACTAGCAGAAATTCCTGAAAATCTTTCATAATGGCCTAAATCTAAATCTGTTTCAGCGCCATCATCAGTTACAAAAACTTCTCCGTGTTGAAAAGGACTCATAGTGCCTGGGTCAACATTTAAATAAGGATCTAGTTTTCTAATTCTTACTTTAAAACCTCTAGATTGAAGTAAGTATGCAAGTGAAGCTGAGGAAAGACCTTTACCTAAAGAGGATACCACGCCGCCAGTGACAAATATATATCGCGTCATGGAAGTATGTTATACTTTAATTATGTAATTAAAACAAAGCTTTATTTGTTTGATTGAGGAATCTGTGGAAGATTAGAATTACTTTTTTCTTCTTTCTCCAGAACTGATTGTGTTTCACGAATTTCATCTCGTGATATTGCAACCAGAGATATGCTACAAATTATAAATAAAGTAGCAATGATAGATGTAAATTTAGTTAAAAAATTACCCATTGTTCTCGTTGATGTGAAATTATCTTGTGAAACACCTAACCCTAAAGCTCCTCCTTCTGATCTTTGAAGTAAAATTGTTATTATAAGTACTATGGCTAATATTATATTAATAGTAATTAAGACGCTTTCCATAGCCTTTATCTATAGTAATTTTTTAATATATCAATGAATTTTTTTGAAGATTTAGATGCCCCTCCAATTAAAAAACCATCGATATCTGGAATATTCTTGAATAGAGCGATATTAGAACCATCAACAGACCCTCCGTAAAGTACGGCAGGTGAATTTTTAGTTTTAAAAACATTTTTTAATGTTTTTTTAATAAATGATGTTGTCTTCTTTAGCTCCGAAACTGTTGGAATTTTTCCTGTACCTATAGACCAAATGGGTTCGTAGGCGATTATAATGTTATTTTTATCAAATTTTTTTTCTAAAACTCTAACTATTTGTTTTTTTAAAGATTGAAAAGTTTGATTTTTATTTTTTTGTGCCTTGTTTTCTCCAACGCAAAAAATTACTTTTAAATTATTATTTGTTGCATTAACAACTTTTTGTTTAAGAATTAAGTCATTATCACCTTCTGCTCTGTTATCGGAATGACCAATGATTACGTATTGAACTCCAAGACTTTTAATCATATAAGCGCTGACCGCAGCAGTATCGGAAGAAAAAAAATCTTTGTGATAGCAATTTTGAGCACCTACTAGTATTTTCTTGTTTTTACAATATTTTGCATAACTTTCTAAAAGTGTGTATGGAGGAGTAATTATTGTTCTATATTTTTTATTGTTTTTGTCTAGTCTAACAAATTTGTTTATTTTATTAAGAATATTAATAGATTTTGGCACTCCAAACATTTTCCAATTACCAATAAAATATCTCATGTTATTTGCCTTAGTTATAATTTTGTTCTATAGGTGTAGTTAATAAAAATTCTTAATAAAGTATTAAAATGCTAACATCAATAGGAAAATTAACAAAATCTTTCTTAGTAAAATTATTAGTAGCAATAATTATACTCCCTTTTGTTTTTTGGGGTATGGGAGATGTTTTTAGTGGTGGCAATAAAAACATCATAGCCTCTATAGACTCGAAGAAAATAAGCACTGCCGAGTTCATAAACTACGTAAATAGATTAAACTTAAGTGACGATTTAAAAAAAATGCCAAAAACAATAGATTAATTGAACAAGTGCTTTCAGAGTATATTAGTAGAAAAATAATCGATCTCGAAATAAAAGATTTTGGAATTGAATTAAGCAATGACTCACTTAAAGAAATTATAACTAATGATAAAACTTTTTTTAAAAACGGAAAGTTTTCAAGAACTGAATACGAAAAATTTCTACTATTAAGCTCAGTCTCTGCTCCCGCTTTCGAGCAGAATATAATAGAACAAGAAAAAAAAAGGCAGTTACTTACTTTTTTATCTGATGGATTGGAAGTGCCTAATTTTTTAATAGAGAACGAGTTTAGAAAAGAAAATCAGATTAAAAAAATAAAATATATAGACCTTAAAAACTTTTACAAAAATAAAAAAATAGAAAATAGTAAAGTTAACGAAATCTATAATAAAAATAAAAAATTATTTGTAGAAGTTTTTAAATCAATTAAATTTTTAGAATTAAAACCTGAAACTTTAATAGGTAAAAACGATTATAATGAAAAATTTTTTAAAGTTATGGATAAAATAGAAAATAAAATTTTAGATGGTAGTAATATTGAAGAAATTGCCGCAGAAAAAAATTTAAAAGTAAGCATAACAAAAGAGATAAATAATAAAAAAAAAGATATTAATGGAGTTGAATTTAATGACATAGAAGATCAAATCTTTTCAAAATTTTTTTCTATCAATGAAGTAAATAAGGCACAAATAGTAAATCAAAATAATAAATATTTTATTGTAGAATTATCCACAATCAATAAAAAAGAAAGAGGAATAGAAGACAAGCAAGTAATGGATGCGATTATTGCTCAAATCAAAATTCAAGAAAAGCTCAAAAATAATACGAAAATATTAAATGAAATTTCTTCAGGTTCATTTGATTTTAATGAAATGGAAAAATTTGCAAAAACACATAAGTTAGAGATTAAAGAGTTAGATATATTGAATATGAATGACAATTCTGTATTTAAAAAAGAATTAATTAAAAATATTTTTTTACAGAAAGACAAAACATTAAATCTCTTAACTAACAGTATGCTTTCAGATAATTTTGTAGTTTATGCAGTAAACACAAAGTATAAAAAATTGGACAATGGATCAAAACTTTATGAAGAATACAAAACCAAAACAAAATTGACTTTTGCAAGAGAAATTTATGCAACTTATGATAAAAGTATTAATGCAAAGTATAACGTTGAATTAAACGACAAGGTAATTGATCGAATAAGAAATTCATTTTAATGAAAATTAATATTAGTTTTAACGAATTTAAAAAGAAACATTCCCAGAAAAAAAATCAAGTTTTATTTAAATCAAATTCTTGTAAAAATTATGAAAAAGTTGAAAATATATTTAAATTTTTACTTACAGAAAAAAATAGCTTTATATTTGAGTCAGTTGAAAAAGGGAAAATAAAAGGTAGATATACCATCATTGGTTTAAATCCTGACAAAATATGGGACATCAATGGCAACAAAGCAACTATTGATAGCAACGGAAAAATAAGCAAAAAAAAGATACAACCATTAAATTATGTTAATAAATTAATTAAAGATTTTAAAATCAAGATTCCAAAAAAGTTGCCTCCGATGTCTTCTATGTTAGTAGGATACTTTTCATACGATATAATTAGATACATTGAAAAAATACCAGACAAATGTATAGATGATATTAAAATTCCTGATATTCGAATTTCAAGACCAAAAAATTTAGTTATCTATGATAATCTAAAGAAAAAAATTTATTTTATTGAAAATGTTTATTCGGATACCAAAATTTTAGATTATCAAAATGCTTATAATTCAATAACAAGAAGGTTTTCTTTATTTGAGAGTTATACATACATAAAATTACCTGAAAAATTTACTTATAAAATAAATAAAAATTTAATTAAATCAAATACTTCTAAAAAAAAATTTAAATCTTTAGTCAGCAAGGCAAAAAAATATATTGAAAAAGGAGATATTTTTCAGGTTGTTTTAAGCCAAAGATTTGAGAGAAAAATTGAAAAGAAACCAATAGAAATTTATAACTACTTAAGAAAATCAAATCCATCTCCATTTATGTTTTATTTTAATTATAATGATTTTAATATTTTGGGTAGTAGTCCTGAAATTCTTGTAAGGTTAAGAAATGGCGAAGTAACTATTAGACCTATTGCAGGAACTAGACCTAGAGGGAAAAATAATAAAGAAGATAAAAAATATAAATTAGAGCTATTAAAGGACAAGAAAGAATTATCTGAACACCTTATGCTTCTTGATCTTGGAAGAAATGATGTCGGTAAAGTATCTAAAATTAATACTGTAAAAGTTACTGAAAAATTCAAAGTTGAAAAATATTCCCACGTTATGCACATAGTTTCGAACGTTATTGGAAAATTTAACAACAAAATTTCTTTATTTGAAACATTGTTATCTGGTTTTCCTGCAGGCACAGTAAGTGGCGCACCAAAAATTAGAGCTATGGAGATTATCGATGAATTAGAAAAAAATAAGAGAAAATTATACGCTGGTGGAATAGGATATTTTACTCCAAACAACGAATTTGATACTTGTATAACTTTGAGAACAGCTCTAATAAAAAATAATAAATTTTATGTTCAAGCAGGTGCTGGTATTGTTGCTGATAGCAAACCAGATAAAGAATATGTAGAGACTGTCAACAAAGCAAAAGCTCTAATGAAGGCGGTTGATTAGATGAAAATCTTACTTATCGACAACTATGATAGTTTTACTTATAATTTGTATCACTACCTTTCAAATTTTAATAAGAATGTTGATGTGGTAAGAAACGATAAAATAAATAGCGAAACTATACTTAAAAAAAAATATAACAAAATTGTTATCTCTCCAGGACCTGGCAACCCTCACCAGGCTGGGAATTGTTTGGAGATAGTTAAAGAAGTCCACAAAAAAATTCCAATTTTAGGAGTTTGTTTAGGTCATCAAATTATTGGTCAAGTTTTTGGTGGTAAAATAATTAAAGCAAAAAATTTAATGCACGGAAAATTAAGTAAAATTAAACATAAAAAAATTGGTTTGTTTAAAAATATTCATAACAATTTTGATGCAACTAGATATCATAGTTTAATAGTAGATAGAAAAAGCTTACCAAAAGAACTAATTATAACTGCTGAAACTAAAAATAAGACAATTATGGGTTTAATGCATAACAACTATAATATTCACGGGTTTCAGTTCCATCCTGAGAGTATTAGTACTAAAATAGGCTTAAAATTAATAAAAAACTTCATAGCTTATTAGTATGACAAACACTGTAGAAAAATTAAAAAAAGGTGAAAACCTCTCTTTTGAAGAAAGCAAAACTCTTTTTGTTGAGCTTATGGAGGGAAAATATGAGGAAGATTCAATTATAAATATATTAGATTCATTTATAAAAAAGGGAGAGACTAAAGATGAGTTAGCAGGTGGAATTTATGTTTTAAGAGATAAATCTAATAAAGTTAAATCTGATCAAAATACCATAGATACATGCGGAACTGGAGGTGATGGACAAAACTCTTTAAATATTTCAACAGCTGCAGCAATCGTTTTATCAAGTATGGAGGTAAAAGTCGCTAAACACGGTAACAAAGCTGTTTCATCGAATTGCGGATCAGCTGACGTTTTAGAGGCACTTAAAATAAATATAAATTTAAATCCAAATGAAGCAGAAGAAAGTATAAAAAAATTTAATTTTGCTTTTATGTTTGCTCCAAATTATCATTCAGCAATGAAACATGTTGCTCCTGCTCGAAAAAAAATGGGAAAAAAAACAATATTTAATTTAATTGGTCCATTAAGTAGTCCTGCAAATGTAAAAAGACAAGTAGTAGGAGTTTTTGATAAAAAATGGATGAAGCCTTTTGCAGAGGCACTTAGAGAAAATAATGTGATACATGCTTATATACTCCATAGTGATGATGGTATGGACGAAATTTCTCCTTTTGCTAAAACAAATATTATCGAACTAAAAGATAAAAAAATAAATGAATTCATCATAGATCCTAAAGATTTGGGGATTTATAAAGGTGATAAAGATAATTTGAAAGGCAGGAATGCTTTATATAATGCTGAAAGAATAATTGAAATTTTTAAAGGAAAATCAAATGAGTTTTCTCAAGCTGTAGCATTAAATGTAGCTGCTGGTTTAATTGTAGCTGGTAAAGAAAATGAATTTAAAACTGCATTTGAAAAAGCAAAAAAATATTTAAATTCTGGTAAAGTTAATCAACACTTAAATAAATTACAATCTATCTAATGACAAATATATTGAAAAAAATTATTCAAGATAAAAAAGAAGCTTTAAAATTTTTTAAAAAAAATAAATCTTTAGATTTTTTAGAAAAAAAAATAAAAGAATATAAATTTTTTTATAATTTTAAAGAAGCTATCGATAATAATGAAGGAGTATCTTTAATTTCTGAAATTAAGAAAGCTAGTCCATCAGCGGGAATTTTGATCAAGGAATTTAATCATTTAGATATTGCAAAAATGTATATTGATAACGGCGCTACTTGTTTGTCTGTACTTACTGAGGAGAAATATTTTTTAGGTAAATTGGATTATATTACAGATATTAAAAATAAATTTAAAATTCCTATTTTAGCTAAAGATTTTTTTATCGATCCTTATCAAGTAGCTTTATCTAAAAGCTATGGTTGCGATTGTATATTAATTATCATTGCTGCACTCAGTGAAAGACAAGTAAATGAAATATATTCAGAAGCCTTAAAACACGATCTAAGCGTAATAATTGAGGTTCATAATAAAAAAGAAGCTGAAGTAGCTTTAGGATATGAAAAAGCTTTAATTGGAATTAATAATAGAAACTTAAAAACTTTAGATGTTTCAATTAAAAATACAGTCTCAATATTCGAAACAATCAAAAGTCACAAAGGACCTATTTTATCAGAAAGTGGAATAAAGAATGAAAATGATGCCAAGTATATTTATGATAAAACTGGTATTAAAAATTTTTTAATTGGTGAATCACTTCTGAAATCAAACAATCCAGAAGAATTAATGAAAAGATTAATTCAAATAAACCAATAAAATCAAGGTAAATTTAACATTGTAATTAAAGAAGAACTTTTATAGAACATAGATGTACAAGGTTTGTTCTATGCTTACAAAAAAACAAAAAAACTTACTAGTTTTTATTAATAAAAAAATCAGATCTACTGGTATATCACCTTCTTATGAGGAGATGAAAATTTCACTCAACCTAAAGTCGAAATCTGGAATTCACCGTCTTATATCTGCACTTGAAGAAAGAGGTTTTGTTAAAAGATTAGCACATAAAGCTAGAGCGCTTGAGGTTGTAAAATTACCAGAAAATGCAAGTGCCAACGACATTTTTAATTCTTTCACTCCAAGCGTAATTAAAGGGGGATTAGATAAATCTTTAACTAATTCCTCAAAAGTATCTGTATTAGGAAGTATTGCTGCTGGTACTCCAATAGAAGCAATACAACAAGAAGTTGATAAAGTCGCTTTACCAGAAGATTTACAAAATAACGGTGAACATTTTGGCTTAAAAATAAAAGGTGATTCAATGGTTGATGCAGGTATAAATGATGGAGATACTGTGATTGTAAAAAAAGCGTCCAATGCGGAAAATGGTCAAATAGCTGTTGTTCTGATAGATGAACAAGAAGCAACTTTAAAAAGAATTCGTAAAAAAGGAAACACAATAGCTCTTGAAGCAGCTAATAAAAACTATGACACGAAGATTTATGCTGCTAATAGAATAAAAATTCAAGGTAAACTTGTTTCTTTGTATAGAAACTTTCATTAAAATAGTCTAATTAATTTAAATGTCTTTTAATTGTAGGTTTGCGCCCTCTCCTACTGGGCCTCTTCATATAGGTGGCGTCAGAACAGCCTTGTTTAATTGGTTGCTTGCTAAAAAAAACAAAGGTAAATATTTTTTAAGAATTGAAGATACAGATAAAGAGAGATCTAAAGAGGAATTTAAAAAACAGATAGTTTCATCATTAGCTTGGCTTGGAATTAAACACGATGGTGAAGAATATATTCAATCAAAAAATATATCTAAACACATTGCTGTTGCTGAAGAACTGCTTAAAAAAGGCTTTGCATATAAATGTTATTGCTCTGAAGAAGAAATAAATGAACAAAAAGAAAAGTGTAAAAAAAAAGGAATACCTTATGTTTATAATAGAAAATGGAGAGAGACTAAAGATCTAAAAGTTCCTGATGGTATTAAACCTGTTTTAAGATTTAAAAGTAAAATTTCAGGAAACACAACTATAAAGGATTTAGTTCAAGGAGAGAGAAATATTTCTAATTCTACTATCGAGGACTTTGTTATATTAAGAAAAAATAATACTCCAACTTACCAGTTATCAGCTACTGTTGATGATCATGAAATGAAAATAACCCATGTCATTAGGGGAGATGATCATATGATCAACTCTTTTAAACAAAAACAAATTTATGAAGCAATGG
>MDTG01377128.1_pt1 | contig 24347 bp, 24 predicted proteins | sample 811421 | NCBI WGS metagenome assembly MDTG01 (sample SAMN05326645, study PRJNA326480) | marine metagenome | isolation source: seawater | place: Pacific Ocean: South East | collected 2011
AATGGATGCTTTATCAATTTCTACATCAGATGATTTAACATCTCTTGATGTTTCTGATGCTGCAATTGGTGACATGGTTATAAATGATAATGACGCGTTGGTATCATTAACTGTAGATAATACTCACAACGTTGCATATACAGGTACTGCTACTGCTGCTACTGGTCTGACATTAACTGTTACGAATAATGACGACTTAGAAAGCTTAACTGTAAACGGAACTGGATTAGATGATGTTGATGTTACAGGTAACTCAACTTTAAATTCTATTGACTTTTCAGGTGTAACTGCTATTGGTGCGGGTGCAAATTATCAAATTACTGGTAATGACCTTAACGCTGCTTCAATTACTGAAACTGATGCAAGTGAAAGTGAAGGAACTATTGATGATGGTACTTCAGGTATGGACACAGTAAAAGCTGCGATGACAGCTCTTTCAGCACAAACTGCTGCTGTAGCGTCTATTAGATTTGATAGTGCTGAGACAATTACTGCTGAGGCAGGTGAAGTAAACAACGGAAACGATGTTTCTTATGTTGACGGTACTGGAAACGATGCTCTATTAGTAGTTTATACTAAAGGTGCTGGTTCTGCTGCTGGTTCAGATACTGCTGCAGTTACTGAAGTAAAAGCATTTGGTATGGTGGCTACAAGTGGTGAAACTATTAAGTTCACTTTAAATGGAGTGTCTGTTGACTTTGGCGCAATGTCAGGTGATAAAGATGCTGATATAGCTACTATTCTTGCTTCTGCTGCTGCTGATACTGCTGCTGCTGCTGGTGCTACTGTTAATGCAACAAGAGGATATAACAACTCTAGTTCAATAACAATGTCAGTAGTTTCTATTGGATCTTCTGCTGCACTATTCGGTGAGAGATATACAACTTCAGCTGCTTTAGCTGCTGCTACAACAGATACTGGTGGAGTATATGGTATTGGTCAAGGTGATGAGTTTACTCTTACAATTGGTTCTGAGAGTGTAACGGCTTCTTTATCTGCAGATAGTGTACTAGCAAGTGATCTTGCTGCAGCTCTTGTTGCTGCTTGGCCTACTGCTGGAACTAACTATTCTTTATCTAAAGGTAACGCTAACGCTGTAATCTCAATTGCTTCAAGTAATACTGCTCAGGGTGCTGAGACATATGATCAAGCTGTTTCTTTTGCGCTTTCATCTCAGTCTACAGTTACAACTGAGACTTCAGATGCTTTAGATTGGTTCATTGGAGCTACTAGAGCAACAAACGATAACTCTACTACGGATGCTGGAATCTTAGTAACTTTCACATCTCTAGCTGCAGGTGCAGATGCTAATACTATTGTTACTCTTGCAGATAACAGTAGTACTGCTGATGATGTTGCATTAACTGCAACTACTGCGCCAGATACAGTTTTCACTGGTACTAACGGTACAACTGGTGCTGCTGCTGTTACGGGGATTACAATTGATCACTCTTCGTGGCTATAATAGTTATTTATATATAACTTGAAAAAATTAAACCCTCCTTATGGAGGGTTTTTTTTATATTTGATATTGTCGATGAAACTACCATTCATTCTATTTATAGGGGCTTATTTTTTTATTTATACTTTGTATAACTTCAATAGCTCATACGACAGAATTGTTCCACAAATATTAGTATTATCTTCTTTAAATTTAATATCATTCTCATATTTAATTTTAAAATATTCAATTACTGATTTATTTAATTTATTAAGGAAAAAAAATACTATTCTATTATATCTAGGTTTTATCATTGTATCAGGGATATCAATAATAATGGCTAATAATAAAGCAGAATCATTCATAACCTTTTCTACTTACCTGACCTTTTTTCTCTCATTGATCTCAATATTTCTGATAGTGAAAAAACAGGAACTTGACATAGTAAATATTTTTTTAGTTTTCTGTCTTGGCTCTGTTATTATAGACTCCATATCTATATTATCCTCATTAGTCCAAGATACAATTGTTGAGGGAAATACTTTCTCTAGGGGTAACACATACAAAGGTCTTACAGCTAATATTAATATTTCAGCATTTATGTTAACAATGAAATCACCAGTAATTATTTATTTTTTATTTAAACATCAAAAAAATAAATTAAAAGTATGGTTGTTAGCACTAGTTCTACTAATGGTTGTTATCTCGATCTTTATACTGTTAAGTAGAGGTGCGTTTATTGCATTTGCTATATCTACATTTTTATTAACACTCTACTTTTTTATAAAATCAATTAATAGAAAGTTTTTTATACCAGCAATATACCTAGCGGTAATTGTAGTTGGGTACTTTATATCATCAAGTTTGATTAATTCTGCAGATTCAAATATTATTAATGATAGAATTTCATCTATCAACATAGATAGAACAGATAAATCAATTGATGAGAGAATAAGGTTTTACTCAGCTGCAGTTAAAAGTATATCAAAAAATCCAATTCTTGGAGTAGGAATAGGCAATTGGAAGATTGAGGGAATACGATATGATGCAAAAAATCTTGATGGATACAGAGTTGCAAACCATGCACATAATGATTTTCTTCAAGTTGCTGCAGAATCAGGTCTTATAGCACTACTCTTTTTTTTAGGATTTATTCTATACCCTTATAAATTTTATTTACAAAATAAGCTTTATAGTGAGTCCAATCACATCTTTTATTTGATAATAATCATGATGGGTGTTTATATAATTGATTCAATGCTTAACTTTCCAATTTCAAGACCTATATCTCATATTTTTTTGGTCTTTATGTTAATAGTTTTTATGAAATTAAAAGAAGCTTATGATTAACAAGTTATATAGTATAGTAGTTCTAGCATTCTTAATGGGTGTTATCTATGTGAACTATAAATCATTTAAGTCTTCACCCTTACAGTTAGCTCTTTTATCTGACTGGAATAATCAATCATATAGAATACCTCTTAAAATAATTGAGCAAGCAGATTTAGATTTTCCAAATCTTACACCAACAACAATTCCTCTAAAATTACTAAAAGGCAGATATTATAAAAATATTGATTCAATTGATCTAGCATTAGATCAATACCACCAAGCTCTAAAAATAAACCCGTATTTAAAAATAGTGGAATCACAACTATCTCTTTTATATTTTGATATTGAAGAATATGATAGTGCATATTACTACGGACAAGATGCATTTTTATTTTATCCTAACAACAATGTCCATAGGCATGCATATTTTCAGTCTTTGGTTCAAAAAAGAGATTCGGTTGAACTTGATAGATCTTTTGATTTAATTAGAGATAAACCAAATGAGAGTCATTGGGTCGAATACCTTTTATCTAAAAAAACTATTTCAAAAAGATACTCTAAAGAAATTGATTCTTTGATGGAGCTATATATTCAGCAATTTAATTTGGAGGGAGACACTAAGGCCTTACAATTCAAGTCCCTTCTTGCAAATGGTAATTTAAATGTTTCTACAGCAGCTGATATAAGCAATCAAGCAAATGAGCTTTATAATGCTGAAAAGTATGATGAGGCAGCAAATCTTTATGAACTTGCATTTAGCTTTGACCAGTATGATTATACTTTTTATCAAAATGCTGCTTTAGCACATTTAAATTTAAAGAACTATGCAAAAGCTGAAGAATATCTTGATAAAGTTATTTATGATTTTAAAATTAAAGATGGTAAATCAATGTTCTATAAGGGGATGCTTTACTTAGCAATAGATCAAGATACTAAAGGTTGTGACTATTTAAATAAAGCTGTACAAGCCAATTATTCTGGTGAAGGTTCTTTAATTGTATATAATAGATTCTGCAAGGACTCTCCTTAAAAAATTAATTGCATAGCGATCATAAATAAAATACTAGATATAGTAATTGCTAGCGTTGAAGCAGAGTGCCTTTTAAGTCCTCTCAAAACTAGATGGTGAATATGCTTTTTATCAGCTTCAAATGGAGACTTTTTTTCTTTTATTCTTAATATTACGATTCTTATAATATCAACTATTGGGTAGACAAGTATCGATAATACAAATAGAATCTTATTCATATCATATACATACTCTATAAGGTAATCTTGAGATAAAATTTTTAAAACATAAATACTAGTAATGGCACCTAGGAACAGAGACCCAGAGTCTCCTAAAAAAACTTTGTTTTTCTTTTTGAAATTAAAATAAAACAAAGGAAGAATTGAGAAAATCATTATAACTGATAGATAATATAAATTAGTCTCAGAAGCAGAAAAAAATTCGAAAGAGATTAAAAATAAACACACAATGGATATAGCTAATCCATCTATTCCATCAATAAAATTAATGGAGTTTATAATTGCAACTATAAAAAAAATAGTTACTAGCTGGGCAATGATTCTATTTAACTCAAAGATGCCCAGGATACCGTGAAGATTATCGATAATTAGCCCATTATCAATAATAATTTTGGCTGCTATTATTTGAAAAATAAATTTAAGTTTAAAATCAAGGCTATATAGATCATCATATAATCCTACTACAAGTAACATAGAAAGAGGAATTATCAAAGAAAAATCAAAAATCTCATTTTGGTTAAAATAGTAAAAAGACGAAATAATAAATAGAGATGAAAATATTGCAATACCACCAGATCTTGTAGCTAACACTCTATGTGAAGACCTATCATTTATTTTATCAATAATATTTTTTTTAAAAAAAAGTCTTTGATAAAAAACAATAAAAAAAGTACTTATTAAAAGACTAGAGATGATAAGTAAAAGCATATTCATTTAACTTAATTTTTTATTCAAAATTATAATCTAAGTTCTTTTAGTTTCTTCAATTTATGAAACAAATAAAGTAGTTTATTAACAGATATTTCATTTTCTTCAAATGCACGAAATTCTTCATTTAAAATATTTAATTTAGCCTGAATAGATCTATTGCTTACTCCACCAATTCTCATATTAACAATCTTTTTTGGTATATGCTTTGATTTAATTTTATATTTTTCCAAAAAACGCATCATAAGTTCAAAATCACCTGCAATTTTATACGATTCATTATATAAACCATATTTCTCATAAATACTTTTCTTACAATAAAATGTAGGATGAGCAGGCATCCAACCAGTCTTAAATGATCCATTCTTGAAAGGTTTACTTTCCCATACTCGTTTAAGTCTGTTATTTGAGTTGGTATAAATTAAATCTCCAAAAACACAGTCTGTATTTTCATCGAAACTATCATATATTAAACTTAAAGAATCTTCATCTGTAAAGGTATCATCTGAGTTTAAGAATCCAATCACATCTCCTTGAGCATTTTTTATACCCTTGTTAAACGCTTCATATATTCCACTATCTTTTTCAGATATAAGTTTATCTATAGCTGTATGACTTTTAGCTATGTCTATTGTTTTATCACTAGATCCTCCATCAACAATTATATACTCAATATTATTCATTTTTTGAGATTTAACGGATTCAATAGTCCTATTGATTGAATTTTGAGAATTATAGCAAATAGTAATTATTGAAATTTTCAACTATAAAATGATTTTATAAGTCTAATAACTTTATTAATTTCTCTTTTCTTTAATATTACAGATGATGGAAGGGAAAGGCTGAAGTTATATATGTCCTCAGAAATTCTATAGTCATCATTAATATTAAATTCTTCTGATTTATAACAGGGTTGAAGATGGAGTGGATAGAAAAAGTCTCGAGTTTGAACACCATTTCTAGTCAGAAACTCTTGAAGCTTTTTCTTGTCTTTTGTGTAGATTGAGCTAAACCAGTAAACAGGGTGTTTTTGATTAGGAATTTGATAAAATCTTAATTGTTTTATTGAACTTAACTCTCTAAAGTAGCTATCGAAAATTTTTCTTTTTTTGTTAATTATGGTTTTTAATTTTTTCATTTGAGCTAATCCAATTGAAGCTTGAAGATCGGTATATGCAAAATTGTAACCTATGTGTTCATGAACAAATATTCCTTTCCTATCTCTACCATGATTTTTCAGCCTATAGCAGGTATTAAATATTCCTTTTTTTTGTGTTAAAATCATTCCCCCCTCAGCGGTCGTTATAGTCTTATTTCCATAATATGATAGTACACCAACTTCACCAAAGGTTCCCACATGCTTATTTTTATAGTGAACTCCAACACCTTGTGCAGCATCCTCAATTATTCTCAGGTTGTGAGCCTTAGAAATTTTCATGATTTCATCCATTTTACATGAATATCCATATAAATGAACTGGCATTATAGCCTTTGTATTTTTGTTAATTAAAGGAATTATTTTTTTTGGTGAAATTCCTAAATCATCCTTGTCAACCTCACAAAAAACAGGTTTTGCACCCGCCATTATAATAGCATTAGCAGTTGCTATAAAAGTTAAATTTGGAATAATCACCTCATCTCCATATCCAATATTTAAAGCTTTTAAAGCAGCATATAATGCAACTGTTCCGTTAGCATATGCCATAGCATATTTAGAGCCCGTTAGCTCTATTGTTTTTTTCTCAAATTTATCTGTTGCCTTTCCCTCAGTTATAAAAGTTGACCTGAGTACTTTGAAAGCTTCTTTGATTTCTAACCAATTAATCCAAGGCTGTATCTGAATAATCATTTAAGCAAATCAATTAAAAATTCTTTTTCCTCACTTGTTAAATCTGGGTTGTTTGGAAAATAAAAACCATTTTCATGTATAAAAGTAGCATTTTTTAATTTATAGACCCGATTGGAGTATTTGTTAAAAAAAGGCTGTTCAATTATATTACCAGAAACAATGGGTCTTATCTCAACCCCGTTCTCCATAAATTTTTTTCTATACTCAAAGTAATCATCTCTATTATTAAATACAAGGGGGAAAGCAAAATTAGAGATTATATCAAGATTCATAATATCTAACTGCATAAACTTAGGGTTTAATTTAGCGTGTTTGTTAAATAACTTAAAATTTTTCTCTCTTTCAGAGATCATTTTATCCAAATAATTAATTTGATTATTTCCTAAATACCCTGTTATCTCTGTTGGTCTTAAGTTGAATCCTAAGTCATAAAAAGTATATTTATCATAAAAGTCATCAATTTTATTTTTATTTTTTAAAACATCTTGTTTGTTGCTTTTAAGATTTCTTGACCAACCATGTGCTCTTGCAATTAAAAGAGCATCATTTAAGTACTCATCATTAGTTATAACCATACCTCCTTCAATTGTTGAAAGATGATGGCCTACAAAGAAAGATGAGGTAGAAGCAATCCCAAATGTTCCGAGAAGTTTATTTGAATGCATTGAACCTAGAGATTCACAATTATCTTCCATTAGCAATATATTTTCACTTTTACAGTATTTGACTATTTCACTTAGATTTGAACAGAAACCTAATAAATTTGTAATAAAAAATGCCTTTAGCTTATCTTCTTTATGAGAAATTGCGAGGTTCTTAACATTAACATTTAATGAATTCTTTTCAACATCAATAGGAATAGGAACAAGTCCAAGTTGAATTAGAGGCATCACATTTGTAGACCATGTTAAAGCTGAAACACCAACTTTGTCTCCTTTTTTTAGCTTACCTAAAATTAATAATGCTTGAATTAGAAGAAGATTTGCCGAAGATCCACTATTAACAAGAACACCAAATTTATAATTATGCAATTTTGCAAACCTGTTTTCAAACTTAATACATTCATCCCCCATGGAGAGTTTAGAGGATCTCGTTATAAACTCTGTTAATTCCTTTTTTGTTTCTTTTTCTTTATAAAAAGTACTTTTAATTAATTTAATTTTCATTTAATGCATTATTTAATAAATTATTGAATCTAGAGTTGGAAAAAAACTCTAATCTTCTTTTGCCATTTTCTACACATTTTATTCTTAATTTTTTATCTGATAAGCCTATTTTAATTGCTTTATAAATTGATGTTACATCTTCTGGGTTAAAAAAAATACCAGCATCTCCAACTTGACCCTTTATCGCATAAATACCAGAGGAACATACTGGAACCTGATATTTAAAAGCTTCAAAAACTGGAATACTAATACTTTCATAAAGTGTTGGAACTATAATTAGCTTAGCATTTGAAAAGTAAGTTGACATTTCAGTCTGATTTATTGGTCCTTGAAAAATAACATCATTCTCTAAATTTAAATCAAAAACTTTTTTTTCAATTTTTTTAAACTCTCTTGACTTGCTGCCTGTTAAAACTAACTTAATTTCTCTATCAATTTTTTTTACCTTTTTAAATGCCATAATTACTCTTATATGGTTTTTATGTTTCCAGAATTGAGCTGGAAAAAAGATATATGGAAAGTTAAATGGAGACTTCTTTATTTCTTCATTTTTAAAATAAGGCGGAGACTCTATAACATGAACTTTGTCTTCTGTGTTTTTATAAATCTTAGTTATATCTTTTTTAACATGATGAGATTCTGTTATTATTTTATAAGCTAACTTTGTAAGTCTCTTATACATAAAAATTCTCCACAATTTAACTTCTTTTCTTAAAAAATTTGGATAGTATAATTCTTGAAGATCATGTAAAGTGAAAACAAATTTAGGACTACAAATAAAAAGCAATGGAGAGTAGGAGGGAGCTATTATAAGGTCTGAATTTTTGAAAAGAATTTTAGGAAAAAAATTTAATATCCCAAAACATAAACTTAATAGAGTTAAATAATTACTAACATATGATATTTTAATATTGTCGTATGTGAAGTTCTTATTGTTGGTATATATAGTCAACTCACTAATCTGATCATTATTAATTAAAGAATTTATAACAGACATAGAATATTGATATACGCCTCCTTTTGCTTGATTTGATGTAAAAAGAACCCCTACCCTCATAAGTGTCAATAATTTTAGTGACTATTTCCCTATATTCATTAAAAAGTCTTTATAAGTCCTTTCGATTCCTTGCTCTAACGAAATTTTTGGTTTCCAACCAAGTTTATTGATTTTGGATGAATCTAATATTTTTCTAGGTGTTCCATCAGGAAAAGCTGAGTTATATTTGATATTTCCTTTAAAGCTTATTTTTTCTTTAATTAACTCTGCAAGATTAATGATTGAAATTTCTTCTCCGCTTCCTATATTATATAAAAATTCGTTTTTTTGATTCTCCATTATATACAGTACTGCGTCAGCTAAATCATCTACATGTAGAAAGTCTCTTAAAGGCTCACCAGTCCCCCAAAGTTCAACATCTTCATTATTAATTTTTGATTCGTGTAACTTTCTTATTAGTGCCGGTAAAACATGAGAAGTTTTTAAATCATAATTATCATTCGGTCCATAAAGATTAGTTGGCATTAGAGAAACATAATTATACCCAAATTGTTTTCTAATAGCCTCTATCAATTTTACTCCTGAAATTTTAGCAACTGCATACCACTGATTCGTTTCTTCTAGGGCTCCGTTAAGAAGAGATTCTTCTTTAATAGGCTGATTGGCAAATTTTGGATAAATGCAGGAGCTGCCTAAAAATATAAAATTTTTTATTTTGTTTTTGATTGCTGCATTTATTAGATTATTCTGAATGAGCATATTGTCCATTAAAAACTTATATCTATACTCATTATTTGCCCAAATACCACCAACAACTGCAGCAGCATCAATTATAAAACTGGGCTTTTCAAATTCTAAAAAATCTTCGACATCTTTTTGAAGTCTTAAATCTACTTCTTTAGATGTCCTATAAATTAAATTTTTAAAACCTTTTCTTATTAGGTTTCTAAGAATGGCAGAACCAACCATTCCCTTATGTCCAGCTATGTAAATTTTGGAATCTTTTAGATTCATTCAAAGTGACTTTTTTGTTTGTATCCTAATTTCAAAAGATCTAACTCTTTTTTCATTAGTTCTAAATCAGAGGACATCATATCATTTACAAGTTCTTCAATTCCAATTTTAGGTTCCCAGTTCAATTTATTTTTTGCTTTAGATGCATTTCCAACTAAAGTATCAACTTCTGAGGGACGGAAATATTTAGGATCAATCGAAATTACATTCTGACCAACCTTAAACTTATAGTTTTTGTTATTAGTTTTTGTTATGACTCCTTTTTCTTCTATTCCTTTACCAATAAACTTAATTTCTACTCCAACATATTTAAATGCAAGTTCAACAAAGTATCTAACAGAGTTAGTTTTTCCAGTAGCAATTACCCAATCATCAGCATGATCATATTGTAAAATCATCCACATCATTCTAACATAGTCTTTAGCATGTCCCCAATCTCTTTCAGAGTCTAAATTCCCCAAATATAATTTTTCTTGAAGTCCAAAAGACATCTTAGCAACAGCTCTTGTAATTTTTCTGGTTACAAATGTTTCTCCACGAATCGGGGATTCATGATTAAATAAGATTCCATTGGCAGCAAAAATGTTATAGGCTTCCCTGTAATTTTTTGTAATCCAAAATCCATATAATTTTGCTACTCCATATGGAGATCTAGGATAAAATGGTGTGGTTTCAGTTTGAGGAATTTCTTGAACTTTACCATAAAGTTCAGAAGTAGATGCTTGATAGATTTTTACTTTTTTTTCCAATTTTAATAAACGTACTGCCTCTAAGATCCTCAATGTACCTAGTGCATCTACATTTGCAGTGTACTCTGGTAAGTCAAATGATACAGCGACATGACTCATTGCAGCCAAATTATAAATTTCATCGGGTTGTACTTGATTAATAATTTTTGTAAGATTTAAAGAGTCTGTTAAATCACCATAGTGTAAAGTAAACTTTTGATCCTTTACATGAGGATCCTCATAAATATGATCAATTCTATCAGTATTAAGAAGTGAAGACCTTCTCTTTATTCCATGTACATGATAATTTTTTTCTAGAAGAAACTCAGCTAAGTATGCTCCATCTTGTCCTGTAATACCTGTAATTAATGCTTTTTTCACTTTAATTTATTTTGTTGTGTTGATAATAATTATGATTTAGTCTTATTATAAAATTATTAATTCTATTTAATAAAACTATGTTTTATATGTCAATTACTTTTAATAATCTCTTACAATAATTTTCATGATTAAATTTTTCAACTTTATCTCTTCCCTTAACTGCCATTTTCTCTCCTTTCATTGAGTCATCAAGTAAAGTCATTATCTTCTCAAATATATCTATTGGATTGTTAGGGTCAAATAGTATTCCCGCATCACCTACCTGTTCAGGAAGTGCAACCGCGTTGGAACTGCAAACAGGAACACCCAGTGAAAATGCTTCCCAAATAGGTATGCTTATTGATTCAAAAAGGGTAGGCAATACCAACATTTTTGAATTTACATAAATATAGGGTAAATCATCATAGTCTATATATCCAAGATGCCTTACCTTTAGGTCATTCTCTTTTATATACTTCAAAACATTTAAGTGATTATTTTGTTTAGAACCAGAGAGAATTAGAAATAACTGCGGATATTTCTTACTTAATAATTTAAACGCCTTTAGTAAATTAATGTGATTTTTATGATACCATGTTTGAGCAGGGTAAAACAAATATTCATTGGGAAGGTTATATTTTTTTACAACAATTTTTTCTTTATGTTTTAAAATTTTGGAATTAATGAAGCTGTTTGGTGGAGGCGATTCAACAATACATATTTTATCTTCAGCAACTTTGTAAAATTTAATAATATCATTCTTTACATAGTTGGATTCACAAATAATAGATTCTGCTTTTTTACATAATCTAGAATTATATAGTCTTCTAAAAAAGAGCTCTTTCTTTGAAAAAAATTGTGGATAGTATTCTTCCTGAAGATCATGTAAAGTAAAAATAAAAGGAATATTTAAATATATGTGAGGATAGACACTTGCAATAGGTGACACAATCAAATCAATATCTCTAAAACTATTATAATTTTTTAATTTTACAATTCTTAGTCCTGTAACTAATTCAAATACTCTTATTAACCTAGTTAAAAAACCCTCTTTTACATCAACCTTTCTAACTTCAAGATTATAATTATCATATTTAGTTTCATCCTTTGAACAAAAAACAACATAATAATTATTTTTATCATTTTGAAAAGCATCAACTATAGATTGAGTGTATTGATTTACTCCACCATAAGTGTACGAAAAATCTAATATCCCTATTTTCTTCATATAATCTTTTTAATTAAATTTTTAAGCCTTTGAATTATACCTTTTTTAAATTTTTTTCTCAAAAAATGATTTAACTCATCATTATTAACTAATGAAAAATCTACTGGTTTAAAATTCTTATTTAACGATGTAATATATATAGGATTAAACCTTTTTGTATGAGTAGCCTCTTCATCGAAACCAATATTATCTACAAGACTATATTTTGGATATATTGTTAACCCGCTATTTAAACATTGACCTACAGCAAACCTAACAGCCCAGGAATCTATTCTATTTTCAATTTGAGCAGTATACATATCGATTAGATCTTCTCCAGCTAAATTAATTTTTCTTTTTTCTTGTAATAAAAATGGTATGTCGTTTTTTGAGTAATTAAAATTTATATTACCCCATCTATTTTTCCATGTTGCCCAACCCCATGACATAAATCTATTAAACACATATACATCATTAGAATTCAAATTATTTTTAAAAGAATACCCTGTAATTGAAAATATCTTTTTGTTAGATTTAAATTCTTTTAGAGATTTATTCATATAATTCAAAAAATATTTAGTTACGACAATATCATCTTCCAATATTATTGCAGTTGTACTTTTTATAAACACTTCATTTATTCCTGATATTAAAGAGTTAGCAAGACCTAAATTTGATTCTCTTTCATAAAGAAAAATCTTTTTAAAACCCCCCAAGGCACTAATATAATTTCTAATTTTTTGTATTTCGATAAGATCTTGCTTAGTCTTAGGACCATCCGAAAAAACATGTAATTCAGATGACTTAGATTCTTTGTTAAGAATTAATGAGTCTATCGTCTTTACTGTTTTTTCAAACCTGTTGTACACAAATAAAATTATGGGTGAGTACTTCATTAATTATTTCTTTTGGATAATAATTTATATAGTCTTGGAGATATGATTGCAATTATAACCGCAACTAAGAATTTTATCGCTTTTAAATATCCAAAGTGTTTTTTATTAAAATAAAAATACTCTCTTATAGGAGTCCCTTTCGGCTTACTAAAGTTTTTTAAACGCAAAAATAATGAACTGTAATCATACCATTCAAAGGAGTTGTCCTCGCAAAAACCAAGTACTTTACTTGAACAATAAACGTCAATGTTACTTTTGAGTGCTCTTAAACCATAATCTATATCTCCTAAAGAGTGAGAGTAAAAGCTATCAAGAAACCCAAGTGAAGTGAATACATCTCTTGGAATTAAAACAAAGTTACCATTTATATATTTCACCTTTTGAGGGGCTCCAACAGGAGACAATATGTTCCCTTTTAAATCATTCCTACCCCCGTATGTTAACTTATTTTTATCTTGAGTTATTCCTACTATTATTGATCTGCTTTTAATAATTTTTAAATCATTAAAAATTGTTTTTAATGCATCAGGATATAGATAAGTATCATTATTTAACCATATATAATAGTCATAATCTTTCTTATCTTCAGCCTTAGCCCATGAATAATTCATTCCACGGCTCCAAAAAATATTATTACCTACATTAGTTATATCTATATTGGAATATTCTTTTTTTAGATCTTGAATATTATTTTTTGAGTTTGAATCAGATATGTATATATCAATATTAAAATTATTTTGAAATAATTTTTTAAGACATTTTCTAGTCTCTGATTTCCTTTTATAGGTTGCAATCAATACCGCAACATCCATCAAACGTATTTTTTGTTAACTAAAATTAAATCTGACTGAAGTAGTCGATAATTATTTGGATTTCTAAAACCATTTTCAACATCCCAAATTTCAAAATCTTTCTTATTTAAAAAGTCAACCAGACTTCTCCAGTTAGTAGAATTATCATAAAGCTGAGTATATGAAATTTCCACTTTAATTAATGATGTTTTATCTAATAATTTTGTTGCTCCTTTTAAAACATCTAATTCATATCCTTGAACATCAATTTTTAAAAAAACAGAATTGAAGTCTTCATCAAAATCTAAATCATCTAGTTTAATTTGATCAACTAAGTAGGAATCTATATATTTAGAATCAGGAGCAGGATTAACATGTTCATCTAAAATATTTAATACTGAAGACGAAAAAAGATTCTTTGAAACATTTATTGTAACTTCAGATCTTGAGCTTCCAATCGCACATTTTGGATATACTTTCCATTTTTTATCATTAATTGAGTTTTTTATTAGTTTATCATACACTTCACTTAAAGGTTCAAAGCTGATTATTTCTCCATCATATCCAGTTTTTCTAATACTTTTTGCAAACTGACCTATATTAGCTCCTACATCAAGGACTAGATCAGTATTCAATGAGCTCATGAAATTTTTAATCCTAAATAGATGAGTACCTTCTTTGTTAATCTTAGAAACTTCATAGCCTAAATAAGCCAATATTTTAATAATTAATTTCTTGACCATATACTAAAAATACGTGTATTTAATCCTCACAATTATTCGATAAATTTGTTTTAAAAATTTAGGAGTATATTTTAAAAAAGTATATTTTGAAGATAACATTTCTTTATTTTCTTCAATTATTAAACTCTCCCTAAGCTCTGGATTTAAATTAATTAATCCTCTACTGACCAAGGAATAATTATCTACCCCATGATCATCATCAATACATGCAAATAATTCACTTTTTGGAAGAGCTATTTTTATCGGAAGAAATAATTTATCATTATTGGTTTTCTCAAAATCAAAAGGTGTATTTCTCGGCCATCTTTTTAGGATAGGATGGTTTGTTGAAATAATTTTTTTAAAGAATAATTTAGAAAATAGACCAACAACAGAAACTATATATATTTTATCATTTAAATTTTCTGTGTTTTCTTTATTAATTGAGTAGTATTTAAATTTGGAATCTTCACCATCAATAAATGGCCTTAATGACTTAAATCTGTTACTATGAGTAAAGCTATACTGAAGATAATCTACTTCATTTTTCTCTAAGTTCTTTAACTCAGAACTATTGATAAAATGAGCTGATATTTTAACATGATCTTCTATCCAAAAAAAAACAAAATTATTTTTTAGATTTTTAATCATTTTAGAGGAATCATAGAACCATCCTTTTTTAGATTCGTTTGATGAAAAAATTAACCTTTCACCTAAAGATTCTCTTAAAATATTTTCAACTTGAATTTTATAATCTCCTCTACAATTGATAACCCAATTATCAAAATTTGAATCATCTTTTATTGAGTTAAACGACAGCTTAAATAACTCCAACCTTGTTTTATTATTTATTCTAAAATTGGCAAAAACGGATATCATTTTAAAATTTCAAGTTTTTGATTTTCAAGTTTAAAAATCTTATCAAATATTTTATGATCAATTTCAGCATGAGATATTATGATTATCGTCTTCCCTGATTTTCTAGCAATAATATCATCGATAATCTTATTTTCATTTATCTTATCCAGTGAAGAAGTTGGCTCATCAAGAATTAGTATTTCAGAATCCTTATAAATTGTTCTTGCTAAAGCTAACCTTTGCTTCTGACCACCCGAAAGTTTCTTTCCAGATGGACCAATAATAAAATCTAGCCCTTCCTTTTTTAAGTTTATAAACTCATCTAAATTAGAATTGGAAAGAGAACTTTTAATTTTTTTTTCATCAAATCCATTATTATTTAAAATGTTATTTAATATAGAATCATTTTTTAAGACTATATCTTGTGATAAATATGCAATCTTTTTAAACCAAGTCCTTGAGTTCTCTTCTAATTCGAGACCATCAATTAAAATATGGCCTTTTAATGGTTTAAGTAAGCCACATATTAAATCAACCAAGGTAGTTTTACCAGAGCCTGAATCTCCAAAAACACCTACGACATCTCCTTTATTAATTTTAAAATTTAGTTCATTTAAAATTTTGGTCTCACCAAATGAAAAGTTAACATTTTTAAATTCAATAGTCTTTTCAAAATTATAATTAGTTGAATTTTCATAAGATTTTGATTCAAATTCGTTACTTATTAATCTAACCGAAGGAATATAAAATTTCATATTTTGATATGAAATCAATATTTTATTTAAACCAGGAATTAGTTTAAATGAGCCTGCAACTAATATTCCTGCATATACAATTACTCCTTGAATATTATCAGTATATAAAAAAATTACATAACTAGAAACAGTTACTGAAAACAGAGCAATTAATTCAAATAAAACTTTAGGGACTTGATTAACTGTTATATGCTTGGAAAGAAGTTTAGATTTTTTTGAATGAAATTCATTGTATTCTTTTTGAAAAAAATTAAAATCAGAGTTAATTTTTATGTCTTTAATTGCTTCAAATTTTTCAAAAATATTTTCAGTGATTTTTTCATCGAGATTTAATCTTAACTCTCCCCAGTAATTTAGTTTTTTATTAAAAGCAACAACATATGTTAAAGTAGATATAATAAAAACTACAATAATAATTAATGTTCCAAAAAAATCAAGATAGAATAATGCTAAACAAATTGCAAACACGGTTATAATTTCCACTATTATAGTTAAAGATGAGATTGTATAATTTGTTACGTTAGCAACCTCATTATTTAGATCTTTAATTATGGAGGGAATTGTTTTATTTTTAAAAAATAAATAATCTTTTTTTAAGTAAATACCATAAAGTTTATTTGCAAGAAAGTTTGAATAATCAAATACTACATTATTTTGAAATTTTATGTAAAGTGAAAAATACATAGCTTTCACAAAAAAAATTAAAAAACAAAATAATATTGATGTAAAAAAAACTCCAATTCCCAGAGATGAACCTGTAACTTCTAAAATTTCAAAATATTTGTTATTTTGATTATTGTCTTGAAATGAGTTTATTATAGGAATTAATGATAGCAAAGAGATTATCTCTAATGCTGTCCCAATTAAAATGAGCATTAATACCTTAAAAAATTTTTTCTTGAAAGGCCCAAGTATTTTATATGAATTTATAATTGAATTAATCAACTAAATACTTTTTTCTATTTATTGTTGTTTTCTGGTCTTAAGTATTTATAAAGCATCGACTTACCTAAATAAAACAAGAGTTTATTATATGGATAATGGTGTAAGACGGCAATATTTAAAAATATTAATGAAGTAAGAAGTTCCACTTTTGAGTAATTGAAACCTTTGTTAACTACCCAATCTTTAAAATATTCTTCACAATTAATCAAATTTTGAGTTCTATGAAAGTCATATCTTATATGATCTAAATTAGTCTCAACATTAAACAGCTCTTCATCTATAATCTTATGGGAAATGATAAAACCATGATTTAGCTTTGCTAAGTCATAATAAATATCTCCATACTCCATATTCCCACCAAAGTCTTGACGCCAATCAAGTAAAGTAAATGGTTGATCTGAGTTTTTATTGATTAATATATTTTCAAAATGTAAGTCTCCATGAAACCTAACAGGAATTCCTTTTGATAACAATTTCCAATCTACCATATCTAATAGATCAAATATTTTAGGAGTTTGAATTCCATTTATATTTTCTTCCACATCAAATCTCTCTAATTCTGTAAAAAACAATTTGACTCTTTTATATGTTTTCTCTTTGTAAAAAACATTACATGTAGAAAAAAAATCTTTTTCTTGGTCTCTACTAAGTTCTTTTTTTTGCCAAAACTCTTCAATCCAATTTAAGAAAAACTTTAAGTTTTTTTCACTCGGTAATTTTGAAAAAACATCTCCTTCAATTTTTTTGTAAGCAAACATATTTTCACTTGAAGTAATAATACTCGGTATATACTTACCTAAACTACTTGATCTTGCTACTCTATTTTTTATAAAATTTTTATCAATTGAAAACTTTATTACTTTGTCTTCTTGAAACCAAATCGCCTCTTCTTCTTTTTCAAGAATATTGTAATTGTTATTCTTAGAAAAAAATTCTCTTGTCTTATTAAGTTGATCAATATTTCCTGTATCGAACCAAGTAAAATCAAAAAGCGAAATATTTTTTGAAATTATATTTCTTAAACCAAAAGATTCTCCAATCATTATGGATCCCTCATTGACACCTGACTTCATTGAACTCCAAAATTCTTTATAATTAAATATGCCAGATAATCCTATATAAGCTTTTGAGTCTCCTATATAGTTTTTTGCTCTAAGCTCTTTTACCTGATTGTTTTTAGAGACTATAGATCTATACTGGCTATTATCTTCTAGATCTGTCTGCCCCATCCAATTAAATGTTGGAGGTTTAATATCCTCTAGTACAATTGTATCATTTGAAGAAAAAATAAATGGACACTGTAAATGTTCTTCGCATTTCATTATCGAGTAACCTAGGCCTGATCCCTCTCCCTCGAACTTATCTACATCTACAAACGTTATCTTCCTATTGGGATATGCTATAGAAATATAATCCTTAATTAAATCTGCTTTATACCCTACAGCAATTATGATCTCTATATCAACATCAAATTTTTCAATTATATATGAAATTGCTGGCTTATGAGCAATAGAAATAAGTGCCTTGTTAATATTCTTTGTCATACCTTTAAGTCTGTTACCAAGGCCTGCAGATGCAATTAAAACTTTATATTTAAAATTTAATTTCTTCCCCATTCATTATTTAGTTTGCTCAAGTTTGGTATATTTTCCCTATCAAAAGGTTTGTAAAATTTCTCTAGAACATGTAATACAGCTTCTGCAACTGCTCTATCACCCCCTTTACGTGAGGTTACATATTTAGCTTTACTTTTTGCATAAGTATCAGCATTAGCTGTTGCTATTGAGTAGCCAACTTTACTAAAAACAAATGAATCAAAAATTCCATCTCCCATATAGATTACTCTTTTAGGATCGTAGTGCTCTTTAATCCAATCAATTCTTTGAAGAGTACTAACTAATTCGATAGGTCTTTTCATGTCGATACCAATCCTCTTTTTAGTAATTGGAAATCCTTTTTTATCACCAGTTATAAATTGAACTTTAATGAATGGATCTAATAGTCCTAAAGCGTCATTGTCATCTGGACCAAACTTTTTCATCATTTTTCCTTCGGAAGTGTAATAAAACTTACCATCTGTCATTACACCATCTACATCAAAAATAAATATTTCAGGTTTCATCATATTTTATATTTTTTCAATAATACTCCTAATAAATTTTGTTTTATTTGGAATTGTATCCTCATAAGGTCTGAAAATTGTTCCATTTCCACAGACTAAAGCATCAGCACCAGCTTTTATCATGCTTGGAATTGTTTCAGGAGTTACTCCACCATCTAACTCAATTATTAAAGAGGGATTTTTTTTCTTTGCAATTTCTCTAAGTAATCTAATTTTTTCTAACATCTCAGGTATGAATTTATGACCAACTATGCCAGGATTAATTGTCATAAGAACAACCATATCTATATCTTGAATTATCCAGTCAAGATAATTTAAAGGTGTATCAGGATTTAATGCAACACCTGGTTTCATTCCAGCTGCTTTTATCTTTTTAATTATTCTATGTGAATGGTTACATGCTTCAACATGAAAACTAAAATAATCTGCTCCTGTGTCTGCATAAAGTTTTACATAATCTTCTGGATTTGACACCATCATATGGACATCAACTTTAGGGCAATTTTTTTTCTTTTTAATTTCTTTAAGAATTTCAGGGTAAAGTCCATATCTTGGAACAAAATGTCCATCCATTACATCAAAATGAATTAAATCAACCTTTGATTCAATAAGTTGATCAACTTCAGTCATTAAATTTAGAGGGTCAGCACAAATTAAAGATGCTGCTATTTTTACTTTCTTCATATTATTCTAGATTTGAGTGTCTTTCCCACATTGTTTGATGAGTTTCACCTGTTATTTCCATTATTTCTAAAACTATAGTATCAAATAATATTCCTAGACATTGTTCATTAAGTGTTGTCATAGGTTGGATTGATTTTAAACCATCAACTTTTTTAGTTTTTGATGGCGCATTTACAAGTAATATTTTATCTGATAACTTGGCAATTCTTGAATCTACATTGCCTGTAATTAATATAATTGAGGCACCATTATTTTTACCAATTTTTACAAGATCATAAATAGATTGAGTCTCTCCTGAACCAGAAGCAACAATTAGAAGATCATTTTTGCCTATAGAAGGAACAGTTGTATCTCCAATATGATAAGCTCTAAATCCTAGATGTCCTAATCTCATAGCAAAACCTTTAATTGCCATTCCTACTCTACCTGCACCAAGAGTCACTATAGTGTTTGATGCGTTAATTAAATTAATTAGCTCCTCTATTTCAAGATTATTTATTGATGATAATACAGAATCTATTTCATTTAATATTTCTTTATGCTTTTTCATAATAATTTTATTTATAATCTAGATAAATGAAGTGTTTGGGTTAATGTTCTCTAAAATATCTTTTTTAATCTCATCATTATATACTCCTGCTTTTAAAATAACTATTGGATTTGATGACTTAGATAAAATTTTAGGGCTATTTACTTTTAAATTTGTCCCATAAAGTCTCTTACCAATCTTAATAGGGCTGTTATCCAATATTGATATGACCCTTTTGGTAGATAGACCAAAAGAAATTAAGTATTGAGAAAAAATATGTGCACCAAATAAATAAATATCTCCATCGTGAGACTGAATCTTTATATTAATTTCTTCTATCATGTCTTTGTGGTAACTTATAAAATCCTCAAACATTTTTTTATATTTTTTGTATTGACTTAAAAGAGATATATTTAAGTCAAGTTCATTATTATTTACTTTTTGAACAGAATAAAAAAAGCTATGATTCCCAAAAGATTCTTTTTTTAAAATTTTGAAACCTGTCTTATTTAAAAAGTAATCAACATAGTAATCAGTCATTAACATAGTATGTTCAAAGTTTATTGCATTTGTATGCTTGTTTAAAAAAAAATATTCTAGATTAGGATACCCAAATATAAATTTCCCATCTTCTGGAAGAAAATTTCTAATTTCTGTTAAAAACTCTTCAGGATTATATGCATGTTCAAGAACTTGAGACAAGGTAACAGTACCTATTTTATTATCTTTGTTTTTTATTTTATTTGAAAAAAAACTTCTAATAATCTTTATTCTATCAGTTTCCTTAATTAATGGATTGGGTTCAACAATAAAATATTTGACGGTTTTATTAAGATCAGTTACTTTTTTAGCCAGTTTACCACTTCCCCCTCCAATTTCAAGAATATCTCCCTCATACTCTGAAGATATAAACTCTGATAAAAGACTATTATATTTATCCCAAGTTGAACCTGTTGCATCCATATGCTGCTTACTATATAAAATTTCAAGTGGAACTAAATCTAACAATTGAACTAATCCTGAACCTTTATCAATTGTCCATATCATGTCCATAAACATATCATCCTTAATAGGTTCATCTGTACACCCCATAAAAATTGGAAAATCTTTGAAAGTATATAGATGCTCAAGACTTTCCTTATTCGAAATCACAGAATGATTTCTTGTAATTTTTTCATTTAACTTCTTCATTGTAAATATTTAAGTTGAAAATTGTTTGAGTTTTCAGGGAATTCTTAATTGTTAAAAATATTTTTATACCTATAATATTTAGTTTGTGAAAAAAGGTAGAGTATGTTTTCTAAACTAGATCTTACTATACTAAAGGAGAAAAAATCAAGATCATCAAATTTAGTATTTATATATTTCATCAACTTCCTATTTTATATTTAACATTACTGTTCTTGATTATCCTTCTACCATCAAAAATTATTGATCCTTTTGGATACTTAATTTCTTTAAAATGATCCCATTCAGTAAGTATTGCAATTGCTTCTTGACCACTAAGTTCTATGCTGTCTTCAACTATTAATCTTGATTTATCTAATTTTGTATCGGTTTTGAAATGTTCTTTTAAATCACCATATATCCTCTCTTCTGATACTTTTGGATCAAAGACTTTAATAATTGCACCTTGATCATATAGTCTTTTAGCTATGTAAATTGATGGAGATTCTCTTGAGTCATTTGTATTTGCCTTAAATGCCCATCCTAATAGAAGAATATTTTTTCCAGATATATTACCATCAAAATAGTTGATAATTTTTTCAGCAAATCTATTCTTCTGATAATCATTTATTTTTATTACTTGATTCCAGAACTCTGCAACCTCCTCTAGCCCATAATACTCACATAAATATACAAGATTAAGTATGTCTTTTTGAAAGCAACTTCCACCAAATCCAACGGAGGTTTTTAGAAATTTAGGACCAATTCTGTGGTCCATTCCAATTGCTTTAGATAGTTCATCAATATCTGCTCCAGTTTTTTCACATAATGCTGATAAACTATTAATTGATGATATTCGTTGAGCAAGCATAGCATTAGATGCTAGCTTAGCTAGCTCGGATGACCAAACATTTGTAGTTAATATTTTTTCTTTTGGTACCCAATTTGAATAAATATCAACAAGGGCTTGAACTGCCTCTCGACCTGTATCTGTTTTATCTCCTCCAATTAATACTCTGTCTGACTTAAATAAATCCTCAATGGCAGTACCTTCAGCTAAAAATTCTGGATTTGAGAGAATTTCAAATTGAACTCCTTTGTCATTCTTGTCTAATATTTCTTTTATCTTTTCAGCGGTTCTTACTGGAAGCGTGGACTTCTCTACTACAATTTTATTATCAGTTGCAACTTCTGCGATTTTCTCTGCACTCTGTTTAATATATTTTAAGTCTGCAGCCTTTCCAGCTCCTTTCCCTTCTGTCTTTGTTGGTGTATTAACAGCCATAAAAATCATCTCAGATTCATTTATTGCTTTATCAATTTCATTTGAAAAAAATAAGTTTATGTTCCTTGTTTTTTGTATTACTTCTTTTAAGCCTGGCTCATATACTGGGAGATTACCAAGTGGGCCATTCCATGCTGAAATTTTTTCAGAATTTACATCAACAACTGTAACTTTTATATTAGGACATTTTAATGCTATTACAGCCATTGTTGGGCCTCCAACATATCCTGCTCCTATACAACAGATATTATTTATCTTCATTTTATTTTTTTAGTAACCAAGAAGAGGATTGAACTTTATCTCCTAAACCATCGATAATTCCAATACCTAATTTTTTACATAAAGGAGTTTCAGGAGAAGATTTAGTATCTTGATCTCCACCGTTTGCAAAGAATAAATCATATTTATCTGAATATTCTTTAGATATTTTTTCTAGTGTTGCACATACTGATCTATCTTGATCAATTGATAATATAACACTATTTACAATTTTAAGTTCAGAAATAATTAAAATACGCTCATTCTCTAACATGAACTCTTTGGAACCTTTTAATTTTCTTTGATAATCGTTGTTTACAATTACAAAAAGCTTATCACCTTTTTCTTTAGCTAAGTGAAAATATTCTATATGCCCTTTGTGAAGTGGGTTAAAATATCCAGAAACAATTATAACTTTAAATTTATCCATCTATTTTCTATTATAGTCATCCTCAATTCTAACAATATCATCTTCACCAAAATAACTTCCAGTTTGAACTTCTATAAAAATGATCTTATGATTTGTTTTGTTCTCAATACGATGTTTCGTCCCCTGAGGTATTAATATTGTTTCCCCAGGTATATAGTCTGATGTTTCACCATTAAGTGTGATGGTGCCTACACCTTCTGCAATAGTCCACGCTTCTGACCTCTTGTGATGATATTGATACGATAATCTTCCACCTGGATCTACCTCAATCCTTTTTAACTTGTAAGAAGGTTCATCATGAATTACATAAAAACGTCCCCAAGGTCTTTCTTCACTATCTGTTGAAATCATTTTCTTTTGAATTAAATAATATTATATGTTCTTGATCCGAAATAAATTTTGAAGCTAAATAAAAACTAATATTCCTGCCAATTAATTTTTCAATTTTCTTTTCAAGTTGAGCAATATAATCCATATTCAGTCCTTGACCAATAAGAAAAACTTCGATAAGTCCTGAATCATTTCCCTTTGCATAATCTCCAATTAAAATAATTTTATCAACATCTCCCATTCTCTCTAACACTGTCTCTACTACATCTTCTAGTCCTAAATGTTTCAGAACAACTTTACGGAGAACGTTAAATAATGGATGCTCTGTATTTGCCTTATATTCAATCTTATTATTAACCCTGATTTTTTTCAAATAGCCTGCACCTTGAAGATGGTTAAGTTCTTTTCTAATAGCATTAGTAGACTCACCCATTTCAGTGGCTAGACCATTTAAGTATCCCTTATTTGCTTGAGAAACAAAAAATTTAATTAAAAGTCTTAATCTTGTTTTTGATGTAATTAATT